>ERZ773049.42-NODE-42-length-68273-cov-11.395072_pt1 | contig 68273 bp, 63 predicted proteins | sample MGYA00580633_ERZ773049 | MGnify/ENA primary metagenome ERZ773049 (study PRJEB29015, sample SAMEA2737991) | human oral metagenome | biome: human oral; feature: human-associated habitat; material: dental | place: China | collected 2066 ...
TGTGTGCCAGCGCAGGCCGGGGGCGTGGAAGGCGACCGTGGCTGAGCGCCGCCCGACGAACAGACCCGCGAAGCGGGGCTGCGAGGCGGAAGCGCGAAGACACGGACGACGGCCGCGCCCCCGGCCGTCCCCGGCTGACTCGCATGTCGCCCGCCGCCTGCATGGCAGGCCCGACCCACGTCTCACGGCACCCCTACCCATGGCGTGGTTCAAACCTCGATGCGCTGTGCTTGCGTGGCCTGTGCGCACGGCCCGGCGGCAGATAAACTCGACGACGTAACGCTCACGGCTTTGCTGTCTGACAATAACGGTAAACGTGCAGACCTCGCTCCTTGATGGACGCCAGTGTGCTACGAAATAGCCAGCCAGCGATAGAAGCTGTTTCTGATGCGATACAGAGGTGTGTCTGACCTGTCATTCAGTTTCTCGAGAAAACCCTGCTCATGGAGCCATCTGAACTGCTGCTTCAGTATTGGCTGCTCTTCGTAGTAGATGGTGCTATGCGTGCCGCCCCACACTCCGAACATAACATTCTTGTTCGGCAGTAAAACCACGTCTCTCAAAAGATGAGTATCGTCCTTCTCGACTATGTAACGTAGGTACTCGACTGCGCCTGCGCATAGCGTCTCCGCCTCGGAAAGCAGAAGCAACTCATCTGATGACATGCCGCTGCGTCTGCCAATGCTCGCACGAGCTTCGGCTTCCGTTCGGCGCTTCCATCGATAGAGCAATTCCACCGGGTACTTTCTTAGATCCGCGTCTATCAAATGCGCGCAGTCCTGGCAGAGCCATATGCCATTCTCGACAGATGATCTTTCATCCGCAGACATAAACGGATCATATCTCGGGCCACCCTCGGAAGCCGCTGTGATGTGAGCTGCCACGCCGATATTGACAGCTTTGTCCGGCTGTTCGCCTGGGCCGCTCGTGTGTTTTCTGCATTCGGGATTTGAGCAGACGAAGCACACTCTTCTTGCGAGGATATCCTTGGTCTTCTGGTTGAAGTCGTCTCTCATGAGATGTCATCAACCTTGCGGTTTTGCAATACGGTCAAGGACCGATGTGTCTGCGCCAACCTCACACCCAAGCGCAGCTGCTACCGAGGATGCCACAGCGAAGGCCATTTTCGGAGGCACGGCGTTTCCTATCTGTCGATAACGCGAACTTTGTGAACCGTGCCAGGGCATGTCCTTCGGGAACGACTGGATGGCAGCAGCTTCCTGAACGGTAATCCGCCTGAGCCTGCTCGGTATCGACGTCGCCACCGCACCACCGCCCATCAGCGAGTCGTGGTATGTCACGACCCACTGCTTCGCGCCTGTCTCAAGTGTCTCCTGGTCCACGATGGGCGTGCGGTTCCCTCCCATGGATGCCGGGAGGGTGGGTGCCGGACGGTTCATGTCCATCGGGCGGCCCTGCCCGTTGAAGAGCATGCCCGCAAACGGCGATGGCCTCAGAATGGGTTCCTTGGCAGCCGTCACTTTCGCCTTGCATGTCTCGTCGTTGCCCGACTGCCCCATGACGGGTAGGCTCCTGAGCGCCTGGGCGACGCCAACGTGCTCCTGAACCGTCGGCTCCGGGTACTCGAATTCGATGCCGTTGCCGCGGAGGCCTACCAGGAACATTCTCTCGCGCGTCTGCGCCACGCCGTAGTCAGCGCTGTTGAGTACTTCGAGGTACGTCCTGTAGCCGATTTTCTCGGCTTGGCTCCTGATGTCGGCCATGGTGCCGGCCCAGCGCTTGTTGCATGCCAAGGCCTTGACGTTCTCCATCACGAACGCCTGCGGCTCGACGCGCTCAACCATCGCGAGGAAGTCGAATACATGGCGCGAACGGGGGTCATTCGGATCCATCTTTCCCGCGACTGAGAACCCCTGGCAAGGCGGCCCTCCGATAACCAGCTCGGCACAGCCTTTTGCGGGGAGTTTATCGACTTGGCGTATATCGCCGGTCACTATCGCATGCTCGAAGGGCCTGCCTGTACGCTCGGCGATCATGTCCATTGCCGCAGAATACGTCACCATCGCATCAGCGTTTATGTCGTTGGCGAACACCGGGGTGAAGCCAGCGGCGACAAACCCGAGGTCGAGGCCACCTGCACCGGTATATAAGCTGACAAATCTGGGCATTTCCACTCGCTTTCTATATGAGTTCATTCTGTTGGAGAATGAGCCCCACGGATGATATCATATCGCAGGTGACGAACGAACACGAGAGCGGGATATCCGAATGACCGACGAAGGCACGAACATGGGTGTGCTGCTAGCCAAATGGCGCAGGGCGGCAGGGTTGTCGCAGGCTAACATGGCTGACGCGCTCAGTACGCAGCAGGCGACGATATCGAAGCTCGAATCGGGTGCGTACAAGCTGAGCGTATCGCAGCTTCTCTTATTTCTGAGCGCCTGCGGGCTTTCGATGTCCGACGTCGCGAAAGAGATCGATGCTGCCACGAAAACGGAAGACAAACCGCTATGGGAGAGAATCGATGAGTAGCGAAGCCATCCCAGACGTCGCCGAGGTGTTCCTCGCGGCGTCGATGCCGATTGACCCGAATTCCATGGACGACGCGGCCGAGCGGGTCATCGCCTTCTACGGAAGCGCGCCTGCGGCCATCTCGCTTCCCAAGGAGGAGGTCGCGGAGCGGTTTTCCGAGATGTGGGACCTTTGGTTTGCCGAAGGCGGCATCCCCTCGAAGGAGCTGCGCGACGTCGTGCACGAGGCCGTCGGCGTCGACCCCGACATGGAAAGGCTTGCTGGAGAGTATTTCAAGCTCGTGGAGAAGCTTGAACAGAAGTCGTACATGAGTCGCGCCTACGCTGTCGCGCTCGTCGGTTGCGCGCCGCTCATCCGCACGCTCGTGATCGAGCAGCACTTAGGCCTCGACCGCATCAGGTCCATCCTCAACGTGCCGGGTGCCACGTTCGACGCGATACGTAGCGTGCTCGGGGCGATCGGCATATCGGCCGCCTTCGTCGTCGACGACATAGATTCGATACACCAGGCCGACACCGAGGATGTGTCCGCCTATTTCGGCGACACGCCCGCCGACGAGTCGGAGGGGACGCTCAAGGGCCTGCTCGGAAACCTCTCCCGCAACGAGGAGTTTTGGGAGGAGGTCACCGAGCTCGTATACGTTGGGTTCGAACCTTACCTGTTCATGCTGTACTTCGAGCTTCTGACGCTCGAGACCACCGACAGGTTCCCAGGACGGGCCATCTACGAGTGCGGACCTCGCGGCCAGAAGGTCAAGGCGCTCTGGAACTCGATGTACCATCCGACTCAGGAGAACCCATACCTCAACAACGCGAAGTCGGTCTACTCGCTGGACATGGCGTGGGCCGAGACGAAGCTCTCGCGCGAGACGCAGAACGGCTCCCTCATGCTCGCCGACATATTCGACATCATGAGCGAGCTGCCCTACACGACTCGGCGCCGGGTCGCACACGTGATCAGGTGCTATCTCGTCCACGTAGCGAACGAGAAGCAGGCGTCGACGCCTCTGCCCGGCATTACGCCAAATGGCATCCGCTCGTTCGTGGAGCGTGTGGCCGCGTCCAATAGCCTCACCAAGGGCGTGCTCGACCAGCGCCTGGTGGACTTCCTCACCATGTGCGCGCACGACTACGACAAGTGGGTGGCTCGCGGACTCGGCTCTTCTGTCAACGAGACGAACGCATCGGGCAGGAAGTTCGGCGACGTCGAGTACATGAGCCTCAAGGACAGGAGGACCATGCACGCCTACGAGGCGCATGGAGGCGGCCTTCGCGACGAGTACGTTCAGAACCACATAAACTCCCTCGTCGGGACGGTGGAATACCTCAAGGGCGCTGCCAAAGACAGGGGCGAGACGTTCGAGCGCGACGTCGAAGTCGCCTATGTAGCACACGATATCTCTAGGCTGAGCCGTTTCAAGGACGGGCACGCAGAGACAATCGGCGGTATCACGTTCACCTTCCGCTTTATGACGTTCTTCGACTTGCTTGAAGAGGCGGGCGGCATAGATTACGTAGTAGAGAAGACAGAACTCTTCAACGAGTTGGTTCATCATCGTATCTCAAGATTGCCTGATTCTTATTCGCTTAAGCAGCAATACCAAAGAGTATTGATGGGGCAATGGCTATGAGTCCAGAAGCAAAGCCGACTGAGAGGTTGTTTGAGCCGAACGACACACTTGATGACTATGACCTTGCCGAAATAGCAGAATTCGAAGACTTAAGGCAAACACATAATTCTGCTCTAGACAGCGCTATACAGGATGGCATTGCTGCGCAAACAGGCGCGAAGACCGTTGCTCTTCAGACAGCCATGGACAATTTTGCAAGAGCAATTGATGAATCAGCAATCGCAAAATCAACCGGATTGCCCGCACGAACCCTCTCTGCCCAATACAAAGGCTTCATCGCCGAGGAATACTTCAAACATACGCTAAAAATCAACGCTCTCGCACAAGGCGTTTCGGATAGCAGCATCGGAATCTACACCAACGGCGTGCTCCCTGACGGAACCACGCTTACCGGCATCGACATGGAAGTCGATATTACCGTCTGGACGCGTGAGCACCCCTGGTGCCAGCCGATGCGAGAGAGCGACTGGCAATCAAAGATGCACAACAAGGCATCTACGTATGCCGACGATCTAGCAAGCAAACAGTATGAAAGGGTCAACTTCGTCGGCGGAAAAGGGCAGGGCGTAAACGACACTGTCAAGGCCAATATCGGCGGCAGAACCATCGAGTCTGACGCCATAACCCCCGAAGAAGCAACGGCCATGGCCGACGACGCCAAGACGCAAGCGACCAAGGCATACGGTAAGCGTGCGGAAAAGCTCGAGGAACTCCACGGCGTCGAGGTGCGCAACGCTATTAAAGCGGGGGCCGCTGCGGGGTTCTTATTCACCACGATACGAGAGGTCGCCGGCTTCCTGCGAGACTCTGATGGACTCACGGAAGAAAGATTCGTCCAAGGGATCGAGAGCATCCTTTGCGGGACTGTCGAAGGTGGGGTACGCGCAGGAGCCATCAACGAATCCGTCTACCTCTTTAGCAGGATACTCGGCAAGGAGGTTGCCTCTAGCTCTGCCGAGGCCATCCCTGCAATGGCTGCAGCAAATGTAGCGGTCGACTTCGCAAAAGACCTTTACAAATGCTTCGTCACCGGCACCATAGACACAGACGACCTGCTCTGTAACACAGTAGAGAACGCCTTCTCCTCTGCCGCCGGCTTCGGGGGCGGATGGCTGGCCGGACAGCTCGGTTCTCAAGTAGCTGGTCAAATAGGAAGCCAGGCTTTTGCGCAGAGCGCTGCTGCTATAGCGTCAGCAAAGAGCGCCGCTGCAACAGGCGCTGCCATCGGATCGCCTCTAGGCCCAATCGGGACCGTTGTCGGCTCCGTCATCGGGGGGCTTGTGATAGGCATCTGCGCGCATGCCATCGTCGGTGTTGCTGATAAGGACGCCCAAGAAACGTACTGCGCTCTCGTCGAGGAGATCAATGAGCACATAGAACTTGAGGGCTGTGAGAGGATCTATTACTTCGCCGACACCATGTCGTCGCTTTCAGAGTTTCGTCTCTCCTTCAAGGATCTGCTGCCCTGCTACAACCTCATATCCGATCTCAAGGAGTACAACCTGCACAAGAAGGCCATCAGGTCAATTGAGGAGCAGCTCGAGACAAGCCTGGACGGCCTTGACGACCAGATGGAGCACGCGCTCCGCGACATCGAGCGGCGGCACCAGATGCAGCTCGACGAGCTGCGCGCCTCGTTCGAGGAGCAAAGAATAACGATGGTCGATGGCTACCGCGAAGCCATGAACACCTACGTTGCCAACTCCTATGCCCAATACGCCGGCTCTTTCGAGGCCATGACGAAGAGCGCCGATTGCCTCATCGAGGAGCTGAGACAACGAAGGAGCGCGCATTCATATGTGCTCGATTACATGCGCAACCGAAACGAAATCAACGCTGAGCTGAACGGCCTTCTACACGAACTCGTTATGGACGAGGAAGACCGGGAGAGACTCATGCCGTTCATCGACAAACTCAACTGGTACATGGGGCAAGACAGACTCCTGGTCGGCAGGCAGTACGTTTCATTCGAGGCTATGCTGGCTCTTATCGATGAGGTCGATGCAGCATGAGCTATGCCGACTACATTCCGCACCGGATGCTCCTCAACCGATCGCTGCGCAAGGCGTCAGGGGAGCTGCGCGATAGGGTTGACGAGTATCAGGCTGAATACGAGAGACGCGTGGCTGAGTACGAGGCCAAGATCGAGGCGACGGAAGCTGGGCTGAAAACAGAGCGCGAGATTGCCCGGGCGATGCTCGACAGAGAGCTGGACGAAGCCGAGGCCGAGCTACAGCTGTTCTGCGACGATATCGCGGCTTACGTGGACTGCTACCTCTATCACGAATGCCTCCGAAAGATAAGGCAAATCAGAAAGAACCAGATAGCCATATACAATGAGGATGATGCCTTCCTAAGCAGGCAGATGAGGCTCATCGGCGACGAGATCGAGATCCTAAACGCACGAAAGTCCGAACTCTCGGCTCGCGTTGACGTCAGAGACTTCATCGAGCTTTCCGGCCTCTCGGGCAACCCTCTAAGCCTTGAGGACCATAATGACTGCCATAGCCTTCTCGAGCACATCGAAACAGTCCTGAACGAGCAGACGGACAAGTACGACCCAGAGCGCTATGCGTTCAAGCGGCTCAAGATAATCGTCCAAGAACGGGCGGAACACCTACACACCATTCAATATATCGACTGGATCATCAGGCAGAAGAAACTCTTCAGCGCGCAGCTGTCAAGAAAGAGGGCTGTGATACGCGAGAGTCGAGGCGAGGCCCAGGCAAGCCTCACTTCGCTCGAAAAGGAGATTACCGTCGCAGGCCATGAATTGGATGAACTTGCCGAGCATGTGAGAATGCGCTGGGTGGGACCCATCGTTCGCATTAGCGCAGACATCTGCTATGCCATCCAACAAAAGAGAGAGGTAGGAGGCAAACTGCACAGCATAGCGAGCAGACACGAATACGACCCGGATTGGGATGACCTCGAAAGCCGACGCAAGAGACTGGAACGCGAGATCGGAAGACTCACTGACGAAAGAAAGGCCTGGTACAGCAGGAGAAGCGTCGTCCTCGGAATTTGCAGCAACAACGGCACACCGCTGAGGTCTGACGGAGGCAAGGGCAAGCGCGACGAGATAAAGCTCATAAAGATGAGGCTTGATGAGATCCAGGCAATACGGGTAGAGGGTACTGCTGAGGCTGAGGCAAAATACGAGTCGGAACGCCAGCGCATAACTGACGAGCGAGACGAGCGACTCCAAGTGCTCAATGAAGAGCTTACCGGCATCGCAAAACATGCGTGCAACCTCGAAGCCCAAGAGAGGGGCGCGCTCAATGAGATATCAGCGGCAACGCGCAATCTAAGAGCTGCCGAGGCTGCCGACAGGAGGTTCATACTATTCAGGATCGTGCCAACCGAAGAGATAGCATCCGCGAGATCCGCTCTAAGACGAGCGAACTCTCGCCATTCGGCCGTTACGGCCAATTTAGCTACTGACAAAGCCAGGCTGAGCGAGAAGCAAGCGGAGGTATCAGAGGCGTCTTCGCAGTTCGAAAGGAGCCTCAGGAAATGCAGACCACGATACCTGCGACCGACCTCAGAGGAATTGCTTGAAGAGAAGAAGCTACAACTGTTGCTGCAAGAACTTGAGGGCGGACGGCGACGGGAGGCACACCGATGAAGCTGCATGTCGATATCTCCCTCAGCAAGGGTTTCGGGGTCGTTGAGCGAACCGTTTTCAGACTCGTTCTCAACGGGTACACAGATGCAAGCGAGATCACAATCGCACTTTCACTGTTCTCTCGCCCCGTCGTGGCAAACGCCATACGACATCTTGTAAATAGACAGATACTAACCATCGACATGGCGTCTGGGCAGCTTGGGATTGCCAAGCCATTCGTGGCGGTGATGAATGTGTGCCTTGAGGAAGATATCTGCCTTGAGGTGCCTGACGAATTGCGCATGGCCATAAAGCGAGGCGGAGTGCTTTTGGACAGCGGGACAAGCCACGAGACGCACCAGGCCAAGTCCGAACTTCGTCAGCTCAAGGCTTCTCTTCTGGAGCACTTGGTTCCAGTCGTGAACCTCTGGCATTACGTCGATTCTCTCGACTTTACGCTTACAAGTTGCGAGGGAGGCGAATAGCATAGACAAGCATGTTTGGGCTGGCCACCTATCGGGATGGCGGGCATTTCTGACCGAAAGCATCAGCCGCACGGATGATTTGGGCGAGAAGGTGAAGCTTGACAGACAGCTAAGAGCCATCGAACGCGTGCGATACGGCGCCGCCCTCAGCCCCGCGCTCGTCTCACAGTTCATACAGCCAAATGCCTCACCGGCGGAACCATGCAAATTGGACAAGACCTTCCTAAGCCTGAACGATTCGCAGAGGAAGGCGGTATGCAGCGCTTTGGGCAAGGCGCCCCTTGTCCTGATCCAAGGCCCACCAGGAACTGGAAAGACGCAGGTTATCGCGGAGATATGCCTACAATTGCTTGCCAGAGACCCGAATGCCAGAATTCTTGTCTGCTCGGAAACCCATGTCGCTGTCAACAACCTTCTCAGCCGCATCAGCGACCTTGCGCAGGACTATCGGATTGTACGCATACGGGACAAGGAAGGTGATGGGCAGATTGATGCCTACTCGCCCACATCCATCGTCGAGTCTCACATCGAATGGCTTTCCTACGTCTGCGATAACGAGGAGGCTGTTGGCATCATCGCAGATGAGCTGAGAATGAAGGGCGAAGACGATCAAGGAGCCGAAGACAACAGTCTGGAAAAGGCGCTTGCGCTCTCATCGAACATCGCAGGCATGACATGCAACAGGGTCGCGGCATACGATTTCAGGGACACAACCGAAATGTTCGATGTTGCGATTATCGACGAGGTGTGCAAGGCAACGCTTCCCGAAATCTTGATGCCTCTACTCGTTTCCAAGAAGGCTGTCCTTGTGGGAGACCCGATGCAGTTGCCGCCCGTCTTTTGCTCCGAGGAGCAGGACGTGATCGAAAGCATTGAGGGCTGCAACCTGCGCGAGCTAATGTACATTGACGAGCTATTCAGGTTGGGTCGCGGTGTCGTCGCTCTCGATACTCAGTATCGCATGGTCGATGAGATTGGCGATTTAATCTCCAGCAACTTCTACGACCACAAGCTCGTAAACGGAAGGAATGAGGCGCGAGGCGATAGCCTGACCTGGATTGATTACAGGCCATCATTCGACTGCCCACCCACGAGACCGGCCATCGGCGGAACCACCTCGGTCTCCAACAAGGACGAGTGCCAGATTATTGCTAAGGTCCTTGAAGAAATCCGCGCCGAAGAAGACGTGGGGTCGAAGATTGCCGTGATTTCGCCTTACCGCGCGCAAGTGACAATGCTTAGAAACGCCCTCGGCCAATCCGATGACCTCTCGATTGACACCGTTGATGGCTTCCAAGGCAAGGAGAGCGATGTCGTCATATTCTCTGTAGCTAGGACGAACGGGCCGTTCAGGTTCGTAAACGATAGCCGCAGGCTAAACGTAGCCATCTCTAGGGCCCGCAACAGAGTTATCATCGTCGGCAGTCTCAATTACTGCAAAGAGAGGAGTTCTTTGCTCTCTGCTATCGCCAACTCCTGCAGGATAAGGACGATGTGAGCCCGAGCAATCAATCAGCTTGTGACACGCTGCGACGATGCCCGTACCGGTAAAGGTGCGGGCATCGTTCGTCTCTGCCCGCCTAGACTGACGAAAGGCAGGCAGGAACATGGACGGTGAGGCCAATGGCGGCCAGGAAGCCACGCAGGGTGCGCAGGACGCGTCTCAACAGCAGGGCCAAGGGCAGCAGGAGACGCAGCAGCAGGGCCAGCCGCAGGTAGAGGCCCCCGACTACGAGAAGCAGATCACCGAGCGCGACGAGAAGATCGCGGCACTCGAGGCGCAGGTCGCCGAGGCGGCCAAGAACGCAGAGACGGCCGAGCAGCTTCGCGGCGAGATTGCCGAGCTCAAGGCCCAGGGCGAGAGCGACCGGATCGACTTCAAGCTGCAGCTCGCGGGCGTGCGCAACGTGAAGGCGGCACGTGCCCTCCTGGGCGACCACGGCAACGACGTGGACAAGCTCAAGGCGGCCGAGTCCTGGCTCTTCGAGGCGGGCGGCAGGCACGCCAAGGGCGGCAGCGACGGCGGCTCCGGCACGACCGGGCTACCCAACGCGGGCGCCGCGAGCGACGAGGGCAAGACGCTCAAGCACTGGCGCGAGGTCGCGGGGCTCGCCGACGATGACGACGCCAAGAAGGAGGGCTAAGAGATGCCTAACAACATCGCATTCGCACGCAACTACACTGCCGTAATCGACGAGGTCTACCAGCGCGCGTCCGTCTCGGGCGTGCTCAACTCCGGCCGCCGCATGGTGCGCGTGGGCCACAACGCCAAGGAGATTCTCATCCCGAAGATCTCCGTCACCGGCCTCGGCAACTACACGCGCAACGTTGGCTACAAGACCGGCGCCATCACCTACGAGTTCGAGACCAAGACCTTCAACTACGACCGAGGTATCCGCCTGTTCGCCGACGTGATGGATGTCGAGGAGGCCGGCGTGAACGACTGCTTCGTGGAGGCCGGCGCCGAGCTCATGCGCACGCAGGTGGCGCCCGAGGCCGACGCCTTCACCTTCGCGCAAATCGCCTCGCACGCGGGCGTGGCCGTGACGCCGGAGGACCTCTCCGAGGCGGCTGCCGTAGACATCCTGCAGGCGCTGCGCACGGTGACCTCGGCCATGGACGAGAGGCAGGTGATGCTCGGATCGCGCTGCCTCTTCATCACGCCGACGCTCAAGGGCGTCCTGGACGACTACTCCTACGCGAACCCGACGCGCTCCAACCGCGTGCTGGAGCGCTTCGCCCGCGTGGTGGAGGTGCCGCAGGCACGCTTCTACACCGCGATCGACCTGAAGAGCGGCGACACCGAGTTCGGCTACGCCAAGGCCGCCGCCGGCAAGGACATCAACTTCATGGTCGTGGAGAAGTCGGCGGTCATCAAGTTCGACAAGCACGTGGCGAGCCGCGTGTTCAGCCCGGACGAGCTGGAGAGCCTGGACTCCTACATGATGAAGTACCGCAAGTACGGCATCGTGGAGCTCTTCGACAACAAGCTCGATGGCGTGTACGTCTCGGCCTCCACGGAGTAGCTGTGGCGTCCACCGTGACATACGAGTTCTACTCGCAGACCTACGGGGACGGTCTCTCTGAGACCGCCTTCGCGGCATCGCTGCCCATCGCCGACAGCCACGTGAAGTGGCTCTGCGCCGCGAAGGGCGTGACGACCACCTGTAACGTGTTCAAGCGCGCCGTGTGCGCGGCCGTCGACGCCTTCGCCGAGTACGGCGCGGGCGAGGTCGGCGGCTTCCAGGTCGGCGAGTTCAGCGTGAAGAACTACGCATCCCAGCAGACGACCGGCGAGGAGCTGGCGACGGCCGCGGCGCTTCGCGAGCTGGGGCTCTCCGGCATGGCGTTCACGGGGGTCTGCTGATGAGGTCGATCCGCCCGATACCGCGCTCGGCGCTGCCCGACACGATGACCGTGCGGGGGCCGCTTCCCGACGGCACCTACGACGAACCTGAGCTGATCTGCAACGTGCGCTTCGAGCGGACGCAGGGGGTCTCGGACGACGACCACAGGAGCGCAGACGCTGGCGGCGGGACCGTCTTCGTCGACGCGGTCAACTCCATCGGCGCGTTCGAGGTGGTGGCGGGATCGAGGGTGGCCGTTGGCGGCCGCTCTATGTACGTGGCCGAGTCGCACGCCTGCTGCGACCTGTTCGGGCGCGTGCACCACTGGGAACTCAAGGTGAGGTGATTCTCCTTGCAGCTTTCGTTTCTTATCGCGAAGGCCCTGCTCGAGGGCGACTTCGCAAGCTACTTCGCAAGTGTTCCGTCGGCGGCCGACGACCCCGAGCCCATCGTCGTGCGCGAAGGAAAGTTCGAGCGCGAGGCGCGGATGGAGGACGAGGAGCGCGGGACCGTGACGGTCGCCGTGCTCTTCGTGCGCGAGGTAGCGGCGACAGCCGAAACCGACGCGGTCGCTTGCGAGAGGTGGATCCGCCGATACGGCTGGGAGCCGGTGGCGGAGAACGGTTCGTGGCGCATCGTGGAACTCGACACCACGGCACCGGCCTTCAAGGAGATAGACGGTTCCGGGCGCTTCGTCTGGGCCTTCGACGTTCTGCTGACGGTGGTGAGGGCGACATGAGCGACAAGACCAGACGCGTGAACAGCGCGGGGCGCACGCCCGAACCCGTCGTGAAGCGGGCCAAGCCCTTCGGCAAGGACGACAAGACGGCGCGCGAGTCGCAGCGCAGGGCCTCCGCCTACGGACGGGCAAGGGGCAACGCATGAGGTCGATCGTCTACGCGGGGAACGACTTCTCCGAGGTCTGCAGCGCCGAGGTGGTCGAGCGGGCGTCGAACCCCATCGTTGCCGAGTACATGGCCGTGCCGGGACGCGCGGGGGCGCTGCTCGTTTCCGGCTACATCCCGCCCGTTGACGTGCGGGTGCGGCTGTTCATGGACATGGGCTACAACCCCGGGTTCACCGGCATGGCGCAGATGCGCGGCAAGGTGCGCCGGTGGCTCTCGTGGCCGGGAGGTGGGAGCCTGGTGCTGCCCGACGACCCCGAGGTGGAGTACCACGACGCGATCCTGGTGGGCGCGTCCGACTGGTCCAACCTCTTCGAGGCCGGCGAGTGCGAGCTGACCTTCACCCTGTTCGACCCCATCGGGTGGGGTGCGGGGCGCATCGAGCGCACGGCTCGCTTCGACGTGGGCGGCAACTGGCCGACGCTGCCGGAGCTCCGCGTCGTGGCGGCCGCAGGGTCGTACCTGCAGGTGTCGCTTCCCCCCGCCGGCAAGGGCATCCGCGTGGACCACGACTTCGCGGGCGGCGAGGCCGTGGTGATCGACTGCCAGGGCGAGACGGTGAGCATCGACGACGCCGACGCGCGGGACTGCGTGGCGCTGGCAAGCGACTTCTTCGCGTTCGACCCCGGCGAGGCGATTCTCTCGGCCTCCAACTGCACCTACGTGGAGGCGCGCTTCACCGAGAGGTGGGCATGATGGCGGGCTCGGTGCCGACGCTCTACTGGTTCGACCGGTGGGACGAGCGGATCGGCCTACTGCGCGTCGCGGGCGAGCTCGTGCACACCGAGGAGCTGAACGGCGAGGACACGCTCGAGTTCACGAGCTACGAGGTGCCCACGAAGGGCGACCGGCTGCTGTGGCTGGACGGTACCACCTGGCGCGAGCACGTGGTGGTGCGGACCGACGAGCCCCTGGCGGGACTCTGCAGCGTGTACGCGGAGTCGTCTTTGTGCGAGCTGCTCGACGACTTCATCGAGGAGGCGCAGCTGGTGTCGCGCACGGCGCGGCAGGCGCTGGCGGCGGTACTGGCGCCGACGAGGTGGTCCGTCGCGTATTGCGCGAGCCTCGGCACGGCCGGGGCGCTCATCTACCACCAGAACGCGCTCTGGGCGCTCCGGCGCGTGGCCGAGGTGTGGGGCGGCGAGGTGACGCCTGTCATCGAGGTCGCCGACGGGCGCGTGGCATCGAGGGCGATCCGCCTGGATGACCGGCGCGGCGCGTGGCGCGGGCTTCGATTCACCTACGGCAAGAACATGGCGGGATGCACGCGCACGGTTCTGGAACAGGACGTGTGCACGGCGCTCTACGGCTTCGGGGCCGGACTTCCCTTCACCGACGAGGACGGCAACTACAAGGCAGGGTACCGGCGCAAGCTGACCTTCGGGGACATCAACGGCGGGCTGAACTACGTGGCCGACGAGGCCGCGAGGCTGGTCTGGGGACGCTGGAACGCCGACCGCACGGCCAAGGTGCACAGCTTCGGGCAGGTGACGTTCTCGGACGTGACCGAGCCCGAGCGGCTGCTGGCGCTGACGAGGAAGGCGCTCGTGGACGCGGTGCAGCCGAAGGTTTCCTACGAGGTGGACGTTGCGGCGCTCGACGGCGGCGACGCCGACCTGGGAGACACGGTGGCCGTGGTCGACACGTCGCGGGACCCCGAGTGGCGGCTGACCGCGCGGATTGTGAGGCGCGTGCGCACCTTCGGCGAGGGCGTGGTGGCCCGCGTGACCGTCGGGACCGTAGAGCCCGTTGACTACGCGCAGGTGAGCGCCCTTGCAGCCGACGTGGCCACGCTGCGCGACGACATCGCGGGCATCGACGGGAACCTCTCGACCGCCGCGTCTGTGACCGTGGTGGAGGGCGCCGTGACCACCGCGATCGACGGCCTGGACGAGCTGGCGGGGCTGGACTTCTGATCTCAGACGCCCCGCATCACTGATTGAGCGGCCCTGGCCACGGTACGCTGGAGCCCACCCGCCTTGCGGGTACGCAGACACGCGAGCGCGAAGCGCACCACGGGCGGGACCGGACGTTGCGCGGCAGCGGCGCGCGGGCACGGGGGCATCGCGCAGCGCTCGGACGGCTCCCTGTGACATGGCCGCATGCTGCTGTCAGCGACGACGAAGGGGACGGCATGCTCGACGGCTACGGCATACACACGCTGACATGGGACTCGGCGGACGAGCGACTGGACGACCTCCTGGTGGCGTCCCCCGCCGACGCGGCGGGGCGCGGCATGGAGCTGCACGTGAGGCAGGACGGCGCGGCCGCAGACCTCACGGGTGCCAGCGTCTACTTCCTGTGGCGGCACAGAACGACCGGCGAGCGCGGGTGCGAGCCGATGACGGCGATCGACGCCTCGCTCGGGCAATTCAGGGCGTTCTACCCGGCCGCCATGCAAGAGGCCGGGGGCGCGGTGGACGCCCAGTGCATGGTGAGCTGGGACGACAAGTCGATCTCCACCCGCACGTTCACCATCCGCGTGGAGCCGGTGCTGCTCGGCGGCACCGAGAGCGAGGACGGGTTCACCCTGTTCGTGGAGACCATCAAGCGCTACGAGGGCGCGATCGAGATCACCACGGCTGCGGCTGACGCCGCCAACGAGGCCGCCGGGGCGGCAGGCGACGCTGCGGACAGCGCCACAGCCGTCGCCAACGCCATCCAGGAGGCTGCGGCTCGGGGCGACTACGACGGAGCCGACGGCGCGGACGGCTTTTCTCCCACGTCCACCGTGACGGCCACCGAGGTCGGCTGCACCATCACGGTCAGCGACAAGAACGGCACGACCACGGCCGACGTCGCCAAGGGCGTGAAGGGCGACAAGGGAGACACCGGCGAGGCCGGTCCCCAGGGTCCGAAGGGCGACACCGGCGAGCAGGGGCCGCAGGGGCCCAAGGGCGAGACCGGGCCTCAAGGTTTGACCGGTTCTGCTGGCGCCGACGGCACGCCTTGCACGCACAGCTGGAGCGGCTCGGTGCTGACCGTGACAAGCGCGTCGGACTCAAGCTCGGCCGACCTGCGCGGGCCTCAGGGCATCCAGGGAATCCAGGGCGAGACCGGACCCCAAGGTGAGACGGGCCCGCAGGGAGAGACGGGTGCGACCGGCGCCACGGGACCGCAGGGGCCCAAGGGCGACATGGGCGACGATGGCGCTGACGCGACCATCACCGGCGCGAGCGCGACCGTCGACGCGAGCACAGGCACGCCATCGGTGGACGTCACGCTGGGCGGCACGGCCTCCGCCAGGACGTTCGCCTTCGCATTCCACAACCTCAAGGGCGAGACTGGGGCGACCGGGCCAACTGGTCCGCAAGGGCCGGCCGGCACGGCGCCGGACCTCTCGGCCTACGCCACCAAGCAGTACGTCGACGACGCCATAGCCGCTCTGGCGAACCTCGAGGAAGATGAGTTCTGATGGCCGTTGGCACCGTATCCACGCGCATACTCACCGACATCGCCAACGCGATCCGCTACAAGGCCGGCGTGGCCACTCTGTACAAGCCACGCGAGATGGCCGCAGCCGTCTCGGCGCTCGACGGGACGGACGCGGGCGACTACCAGGAGCAGCCGTACATGGCGCTCGAGTCGGGCGTGCTGCCCGAGTCGGTGTTCTCCGACATCGCGGACGCCATACGCGGGCAGAACGGGTTCACCACCCGCTACCAGCCGGGAGACATGGCTGCCGCCATCCTCGCGCTCGAATGGGACGTCGGGCTCAAGCCCAGGGCCGTCCTCACCTCGCTCGGCACCCTGGAGTTCAACTACGTAGACGGGCGGCACTGCTACTCCGGCGGCGTGCCGGTGAGCGCCTGGGAGATTGACCCGGCAGGCTACTCCTCGGCGTCTGCCAGGCCCTACGACTCCATCAAGCTCCAGGTGAAGAGGGTCGTGATCCACTCCTCCTGGCCGCAGGCAGGCATGAGAAAGGCAGACTACCTGTTCAACGCATTCCAGAGCATGACCGAGGTCTCCGGCTTCGAGAACCTCTCGGGCATCACGAGTGCGGCCCAGATGTTCACGAGCTGCACAGCGCTCGAGACGATCTACGCCACCTCATTCAGCAACTCTGGACTCTCGGGCTCGCTCATGTTCAACGGCTGCTCCAGGCTCGTCGGGGGCGCGGACGGCTTCGTACCCTCCACGACGAGCGGCGCGAGCGTGTGCAAGCTGGGCGCGAGCGGCGTGCTCACCGACCCCAACGACGACCGACGCACGTGGTTCTGGGCGCACTTCTACCAGGATGGCGAGGCGGTGCTCACGGCGAGCCCCACTCCGGACCCGACGCACGAGCTCGTGGCCTCCAACCGGATCTGCGCCATCGGCAAGTACGTGGGGTTGGGCTTCACTCCCTGGAACGGCGTTACCGGGCCGACGCACCGCCAGCACCTCACGAGGGCGATCTTCGCCGCGGACATGGCGGGCTTCTCGTACCTGAACTTCAACTACCTGTTCTACAGCTGCATCAACCTGGCGAGCGTTTCGGGCCTGGGCAACCTCTCCGGCGTGCGCTCGATGCGCTACACGTTCTCGTCCTGCTCGTTCACGATGATCGACTTCTGCGGCTTCGACCCGTCGTCACTCACGGACCTGTTCTACACGTTCTCGGGATGCAACGAACTCACGACGATCCTGGCCGACGCGAGCTGGGCGCTGCCTTCGAGCGGGATCACGGGGTCGCAGTGCTTCTACTCGTGCTCGACTTCTCTTGTAGGTGGAAACGGCACGGTGTGGGCCAGCGACAAGACGGGCTACACGTACTTCCGCATCGATGCGGCGAGCACGCCGGGATACATCACAGCGGCTTAACGCTGGAGATCTATAACCATATGCCACTCAGAATCGTCGAAACCATCGCCCACGATACGAAAACCCAGGCGCTCGTACAGTCGAAGCGCTTGGTTTTCTTTCTGGACCGACAGTGACGCACGGGCGTATCCGGCATCGCGCAGCTCGTCGAGCAGCGCACCCATCATGGCGGTGCCGAGACCTCTGCCGCGATACCCCTTGTAGAGCGAGATTGAGAACGAAGGCGTATCGTCATCGATGTGGCCGCACTCGTCGGTCGTGCGCACCCAGCAAGCCCCCGCGACCTCGCCGTCTGCCTCGGCGACCACGGCGCGGTCGTCGGGCCGCGTGCCGAAGCCTTCGAAGGCGGCTCGGCATTTGGTGTCATCGTATATGAGCGAGCGCGGGATTTCGCCCTCGAAGCCCTCCGGCGCGAAGATCGCCTCGTAGAGGAAGTCCTCGAGCAGGGGCCACTCGTCTTCTCTGATTTGTCTGACCTCGTAATCCATGGGCCGCATTATACCCGCTGGCACACCGGGACGACCTTGTGACGCCATTAGACACTGCCTCCCGAGGACGGACAACGAGACCTTGGGAGGCAGTTCTTTATGGAGTCAATCATCGTCGCTTGCATCACGGGGGTGGTCACCCTCGTCGGCGTGATCCTCTCCAACTCGAAGAGCAGGGCCGTCATGGAGGTCAAGCTCGACGCCCTCACGGAGAAGGTCGAGAAGCACAACCAGGTCTTGGAGCGCACCTACCAGCTCGAGCAGGACATGGCTGTCGCGAAGCACGACATCGAATCCTTGAAGGGAAAGGTGGGCTGACATGGAGAAGTTCCTGGCAAGCAACGATTGGTACTGGCGCCTGGCGCGCACGATCGTGCAGGGAGTCCTGGGCGTGGTCATCGCCAACATCGACCTCATCATGGGCTGGTGCGTACTGGACCCGAGCGTTAGGGGCCTGGTCGTGGCGCTGGTGATGGCGGTGCTCTCGCCGATCATGGCCGCGCTCGGCGGAGGCGACGAGGACATCGTCATCCCGAAGGGTGGCAGCCATGGGGCTTAACGGCATCGACATCAGCTCCTGGCAGGACGACCTTGTCGTCGGTGACATGGACACCTGCGACTTCGTGATCGTGAAGGCGACCGGCGGGGCTGGGTACTCCAACGAGTGCTTCCGCACGCATTGCGACCAGACCCTGGCCGCCGGCAAGCTGCTCGGCTGCTACCACTACGCGCGCGACAGGGGCTACGAGGGCTCTGCGGAGCAGGAGGCCGACCACTTCATTGCCGCCTTCAAACCCTACATCGTCAAGGCGATCCCGTTCCTGGACTGGGAGGCCGACGCTTTGGGCCTCGGTCCCTCATGGGCGAAGGCGTGGCTTGACAGGGTGAGGGCCAAGACCGGCGTGACCCCGGGCATCTACACGAGCAAGAGCGTGCTCTTCTCCTACGACTGGGCAAGCGTGGCCAAGACCTATCCCTTGTGGGTTGCCCAATATCCCAACTACGAGGACACCGGCTTCGTCGACGAACCCTGGACGGACTCTTGGGACTTCGGGGCCTGGTCCTCTCCGCTCATCTTCCAATACACGGGCACCGGGCGGATCCCCGGCTACGGCGGACACCTGGACCTTGACCTCTTCTACGGAACAGCAGATGACTGGCGGAGGCTCTGCGCTGTAGCCGGCGCCTCCGCTGGCGCGAAGGAGGAGGCGGATATCGTGACCATCTCAAGAGCGAACGTAGCGGCGCAGGTCATGGAGCACCTCTGCACCTGCCCGTTGCACGGGTACTCGCAGCCCGGCAGACATGGCACGTCGGGCCACTGCAGCGTGAAGACCGACGCGGGCAACGTTAAGGTCACCAAGGGCGACCGTGACTGTTCCTCTGCCGTCTGCGAGGCCTGGGAGCTCGCCCTGGCGGACTCGCAGTACGACGGCCTCATCACCCGCTACAACTGGACCGGCGGCATGCGCGGGATGTTCGTGGGTTCTGGCCTGTTCTCCTGGGAGCCGATGAGCTTCAACGTCTCTCGTGGCGACATCTACCTCGACGAGGAGAACCACACGGCCATGTGCATCCGCAACGACGGCACGGCCGACCTCCTGGGCGAGTTCAGCATCTCCGAGACCGGCGGGATCGACGGCGCGCCGGGTGACCAGACCGGACGCGAGAGCCGCATACAGGACTACTACCGTGGCTCCTGGGACGGCGTGCTCCACTACAACGGCAGGGCCGACGGTGGTGCCGCCCCGGGCGGTTCCAACTCTGGTGCGCCATCCGGCGGCGTGTCGGAGCTTGCAGAGAGGGTCATCGCCGGCGAGTTCGGCAACGGCGATGCCCGCAGGGCCGCCTTGGGGTCGCGCTACGACGAGGTGCAGGCCGAGGTGAACCGGATCCTCGGTGGTGGATCCGTCGACATGGACGCCTTGGCCAGGCGCGTGATCGCCGGCGAGTTCGGCAACGGCGACGAGCGGAGGCGCAGGCTCGGCTCCAACTACTCGGCCGTGCAGCAGAGGGTGAACAAGATCCTCGGGGCGGCCGGCGCGAGCTTCGCGAGCATCGACGTGGACGCCATGGCGCGTGCGGTGATCCGGGGTGACTACGGCAACGGCGAGGAGCGCAGGTAGCGCCTGGGGTCGTACTACAACATCGTCCAGGCGCGCGTGAACCAGATGCTGTCATGAGGAGGTGGCTAGGGCGTGCGCGGTGGCTGCTTGAGCAGATCGACGCGCTTCTCGGGATCATGCTTTGCCTGCCGCTGCTCGTGTTCCTGCTGCCGCTGGTGCCCCCTGCTTCGGGCATGCGACAACGTCCGGGAGATCTACGGGAGCGATGGCGAATAGAGCGGAAGGCCGCCTGTCCGGCGTGACGGGCGGCCTTCCCGTTGCCTGTGGGCCTTTCCCTAGCTCAGGGGTCCCAGCTCGCGGTACAGCGGGTCTCCGTCGCCCACGAGCACGTCCCACCACCACTTGGGGCTTTCAACGCCGGACTGGAAGAGCATGTCGAGGAGCTTGGCCCTCGCATCCGGTGGCAGCTGCTCGAAGTCCTCGCGCATAGCGTCGAGCACGGCCTCGCTCGTGCTCATCATGTCGTTGCAGATCTCCTTCTTCTCCTCCAGGCTGTAGCTCTCCGGCGAGTAGATGCAGAGGTCCGCTCGGAAGTAGGCCACGTCCTCGGCCTGGGTGAGTTCGGTCATCTTCGCTTCGCTGATCATTGCAGGTCTCCCTTCATAAATTCCCGTACGAACCTCAGCGCTCCCACGGAGTTTTCCATGGAAGAATTCATGGAAGAAATATCCTCAAAGGAGCGTTGTTTTGTGGGACGAAGTGATGTGTTGAAAAAACCGACACACCACTTCTGACCTGCGAAAACGTTGTGTTTAGGGGTAGACCGTGAAAGAGCGTTGCGAGCCGAAAATTACTCCCACTCAATAGTCGCGGGCGGCTTGCTCGTGATGTCGTACGCCACGCGGTTGACGCCAGGAACCTCGGCCACGATCCGGCTAGAGATCCTGCCCAGCAGCTCGTAGGGCAACTTCGCCCAGTCGGCGGTCATGGCGTCGCTGCTCTCGACCGCACGCAGGATCACCGGCCGCGCATAGGTGCGCTCGTCTCCCATGACGCCCACGCTCCTGATGTCGGGCAGCACCGCAAAATACTGCCACACACTGCGCTCAGAGTCCCGCACGCCCGTCTCGTCGAAGAGTCGGCGGTTGTAGGCGTCGATCTCCTCGCGCACGATGGCGTCGGCGTCGCGCAGAATCTCGAGCTTCTCGGGCGTCACCTCGCCGATAATGCGAATCGCAAGACCCGGACCAGGGAAGGGTTGGCGATGCACAATATGGCTGGGCAACCCCAGCGCCTCTCCGAGCGCGCGCACCTCATCCTTGAAGAGGTGGTCGAGGGGCTCGATCAGGTCGAAGCGCACTCCCTGAGGGAAGGGGATCAGGTTATGGTGACTCTTGATGGTGGCTGCTTGCCCGCTCGTCTTGCGAGCACCCGACTCTATGATGTCAGGATAGATCGTGCCCTGCGCAAGGTACCTCACTCCTCCCGTCCTCTGGGCAACGGCAAAGAACTCCTCCCAGAACTGTGTGCCGATGATGCGACGCTTCTGCTCGGGATCGACCACACCGCTCAGGAGCCTCGCGTAGCGCCCCTCGGCGTGCACGTGCACGAAGTCTATGTCGAACTGTGTGGTAAAGACCTCCTCCACCTGTTCGGGCTCACCCTTGCGAAGCAAGCCGTGGTTCACGAATACGCAGGTCAGCTGCTTTCCAATTGCCCGTGCGCACAATGCGGCCACCACGCTGGAGTCAACGCCGCCCGAAAGTGCCAGGATCATGCGGTCACTGCCAACCTGTGCGCGTATCGCATCGACCATGCCCTGCACGACGCCCTCCATGGTCCAGCTGGGCTTAAGTCCGCAGACATCGAACAGGAAGTTCCGAAGCATCCTTGTGCCATGCTCGGTGTGCCTGACCTCAGGATGAAACTGCGTCGCAAAGAGCCTGCGACCGGCGTCCTCCATGGCGGCGACAGGACAGCCATCGGTCGAGGCAGTGACCACGAAGCCATCGGGAACATCGCTCACCGCATCGCGATGGCTCATCCACACGGTCTGTTCGGCAGGCGTATCGCCCAGGATGCGCGACGACCCCTGACGGCGCAGCCTCGCCGGACCGTACTCGCCCCTCTCGGTGTGTCCCACCCGCCCACCGAGCGCGACGGCCATGATCTGCTGGCCATAGCAGAAGCCAAGCACAGGAACGCCAAGCTCGAGCACTCCTCGGTCGATCTGTGGCGCGCCCTTTGCGTACACGCTCGCAGGACCACCGGAGAGGATGATCGCGGAAGGCCTCATGGCGGCAAGCTTCGCCGCCGGGATGCCACAGGGCACGATCTCCGAATACACGTGGAGGTCACGCACGCGGCGGGCTATGAGCTGCCCGTACTGGGCACCAAAATCGAGCACGGCTACAAACTGCCGAGGTCTGGAACCTTGCATGTGACGTCCCTCTCTACGTGAAATCCCTGTCGTTCACATCATAGCGTCTCACGCGATCAAAGGCCTGCGCCCATGTCCCTCCCGCACAAGCACACGGTCAGACAGGAGCTGCCGTGAGGTGCCCTTTGTGTACTTCATGCGGGGAGTGTGGTTGGCGTTTACTATTAACTAGTTAGGCTCTGCCCTGCTACCCCCCACCATGAAGTCTAGACACTGCTGTGGGAGGAAGAAGGAAAGGAACGTACTTTGGCGCGTCACAACAATACCGATGGCGAGAATCTGAACGATGCCCTTGCAGCCGACATGGAGAGTCTTTCACGTAACAGCGCTCTGTCGACTGACCGCTACGTCGGGAAGCGTCGCAAGGTAAGCCGCCACCACATCCTGCGCAACGTACTTATCGGCGTTCTCGTTATGGTCTTGGTCGCCAGCGGAGCGGTCGCAGGGTACATCCACTATATCAATGGCCAGCTCAACGACGGGCTTGATAGGAACCTCGGCGATGTCTTAGTCCCAACCGAGGCAGGCAAGCCGTTCTACATGCTGCTTCTTGGCATCGATAAGGACGAGGACCGTACCGGAAGCTCAGACTACGGAACAGATGACAGTGCCTACCGCTCAGACTCCATCATGCTCGCGCGCATTGATCCGCAAGACAAGAAGGTCACGCTCGTCTCCATCCATCGCGACACCCTCGTCAACCTTGACTCTCATGGCCAGCGCAAGATCAATGATGCCTATTCCATCGGCGGCGCAAGATATGCCACAAAGGTAATAGCCCAATTCGCGGGTGTGGATATATCCCATTACGCCGAGGTTGACATGGACAGCATGGCCAAGGTGGTCGACGCCGTGGGCGGCATCACCGTCAACCTGCCCGTCCCCGTCAAGGATCCCGAGTACACGGGCCTCGATTTGCCCGCAGGTGAGCAGACCATCAACGGAACGACAGCCGCACTCCTCAGCCGCGCCCGCCACGCCTACGACAACTATGGGGATGGCGACCTGTACCGTGCCGCCAACCAGCGCTCGGTCATCATGGCCGTCGTCAAGAAGCTCATGGCGAGCGACCCGGCCACCATGGTCAACACCGTCACCGCGATGGCGGAAATGGTGAACACGGACATGGACGCGGGCTCCATCGCCGCGCTGGCAACGCAGTTCAGAGACATGAACGTGGATGAGGACATCATGACCGGCATGGAACCCACGACCTCCGAGTACAGGAACGACACCTGGTACGAGATCTGCAACACCAAGGCCTGGCAGACTATGATGCAGCGCGTCGGCCAAGGACTCTCACCGTACGCGAAGGATTCGGACGATCCCTCAAAGGGAGTCTCGGTGAAGGATTCCGACAACCAATCCTCCAACACCAGCGAAGGCAATGCCGGCCCGACCGCCAGCAAGCCCAAACCAGGAGAGGGTAGCTACGGCAACGACGCACCAAGTTACACGGGCAGCGTCCAGGTGCTCAACGCCAGCTCAACCGACGGCGCCGCACGTAAGGTCTCGGGCGAACTGCAGGAGAAGGGCTTCACGACGACCGCGAGTTCCGCCACGGCCACGTCCGGAACCACGCGGATCATCTACAATGGCGACGCAAGCATGGCAAGTGCTCGAGGCGTTGCCGAGGTCCTGGGGGGCGACATAAAGATAGAGGCCAACAACGGTGGCCACAGCACGAACGTGAACGTGGTGGTCATTCTCGGCACCGACAAGTACTAAGACCAGGCGGTCCGGGCATCTCGAACACCCGAACATCTCGGACAGACGGATCTCGAACGGGTAGTCATGCCGGACGATCGAGACCTTGCATGGGCAATGGTGGGGGCGCAACTCCCCTCGCCTCTGCGGCAGTCACCACAAGCTTCTCGACAAGACCCGCAAGCTGGGATCGCTCATCCTCTGTGAGTGCGGCAAGAAGGTCTTTGACGCCCGCAACGGCAGTCCTGTACTGCTCCTCGCCAAAGCGCTGGCCCTCTGGGGTGATGCGGACGATAACACCACGCCTGTCATCGGGATTGATCTTCCTTTGGATGAATCCCTTGCGCTCGAGTGCCTTAAGCGTGTTCGCGATACGTGCGGTGGTCACGTTGAGACTCTCGGCAAGGTCCGTCGGTGATACCGTGCCATGCTGGCTCAGGAAGCCGAGCACGCCCATCTCACCACGTGAGACGTTCGTCTGCCTCTGACCCAGCAGCCTATCCAAAGCGCCCATCGAGACGGTGATGCGTTCCGCGGGACTCATGGGCGTGTCCCTTGTCCACATGGGCCTCACATCCTCCTCTCATATGTTCATGAGCTACTATTACTATTAGTAAATATACCTAGCTTATAGCTTTTACCGTTAGTTATACAGCAGAGGTCACGAGGTCACCACAAGCACACGCGCATGTCGTAGGTGCACCGCCCACAGGTGACACCCCACACGGGCGAGCCCCTGGTCATGCCATCCAGCGGACACAGCTCTACCGCAGACCATCGGACAAGATCCTATCAGCCTCCGTGATCCTGCGGACGGGCCTGCAGGGCATGCCCATGGCCAGATGCCCTGCCGGAACATCCTTGGTCACCAAGCTACCGGCAGCGATGACGCAGCCCGCGCCTATGACCACACCGGGCATCACCGAGACGTTCGCGCCGATCCAGCAGTCGTCACCGACACTGATGGGAAGCGCGCGCTCGAGGCCCAGCCTGCGCTGTTCGACGTCAAGGGGATGCTGCGCCGTGTAGGCACCGAAGCCTGGCCCGATGAAGCAGTGGCACCCGATGGTGATGGTTGCCCCGTCCATGAGGTAGGCGCCGTGGTTGATGAACGTCCAGTCCCCGATGGAGACGTTGTCCCCATAGTCAACATAAAACGGGGAGTGGATGGTCACATGCTCGCCGAGATGGCCTATCAGCTCGTGCAGGATCCTCGCGCGGCTTGCCTCATCACTCGGGCGAGCGTGGTTGTAGTCGAAGGCGAGGTCCTTGGCACGCAGGGTCGCTGCAGCAAGCCCCTCGTCGTAGTTGGCGTCATACCACAGGCCCGCATCCCTGCGCTCGCGCGCACCCCTGCCACCGAGCGCGGTGTCGCCTCCCCCGTCGCTGCCCGTGCTGACGCTGTCGATCATGCGGTTCCTCCCCCTTTTGTCACATCCGCATCAACCACCCACCGTTCTGCGACCTCAGTCACGTGACCATCACGATCGCGCCGGCCGTGACGAGGACGGCGCCCACCACACCCCGCACCGTCAGCCGCTCGCGGAGAAGGACTACTGCCAGCACGAGGGTGATGACCAGCGAGAGCTTGTCGATAGGAACAACAAGGGATGCCTGCCCCAACTGCAGGGCACGGTAGTAGCAAAGCCACGACGCTCCCGTCGCAAGCCCCGACAAAACAAGAAAGACCCAGCTCCTGGCACTGAGGGACGCAAGCCCACCCTGGACCCCCGTCACAAGAACGATAGCCCAAGCCATCACGAGCACCACGAGCGTCCTCACGGCGGTAGCGAGGTTGGAGTCAACCCCCTCGATTCCTACCTTGGCAAAGATCGCCGTCAGGGCAGCGAACACGGCCGAGCCCAGTGCGAACGCGAACCACATGCCCACCCGCCCCTCTCTCGCGCTTTCCGACATAGCTCACCCCATTTTCTGACATAGCTCACCTCATGGTACATCACACGCCCTCACTCGAAACACGCCGCCGTCCCCGCCGCACGGTGCCAGGCCGCATCACAGAGGATCCACTCACTCCCGTTTGCGAAGTGAGTGGATCACTCACTTCGATGTTTTATTCAGTAGGCTCTTTACCTGCGCAAACAAGATTTTCAGGTATTTCTTATCCGCTGTTTTGGACAAAAAACCACTCACTTCGCGATGGAGCGAGCGCCATGCTCGCGACGTGGGGAGCGCTACAGCACGGCCGCGAGCAGCCGTCTGGTGTGCTCGCTCTGGGGATTGTTGATGACATCGACAGTGGGACCGACCTCGACGACACGGTGCTGGCCCATGACCACCACGCGATCACAGATTTGGCTGACCAGAGCCAGGTCATGACAGATGAACAGCAGGGCCATGCCGGTGTCGCGCCGGATGTCGTCCAAGAGCTGGACTATCTGCCTTTGTACCGTCACGTCTAGGGCGCTGGTGGCCTCATCGCAGACCAGCAGATCGGGCTGCATAGCCAAGGCCCGCGCAATGGCGGCGCGTTGGCACTGGCCACCGCTAACCTCGCGCGGGTAGCGATCCATCATATCCTTGGGCAAGTCGCAGCGCGCAAGCAGGTCAAGGGCGCGCCTTCGAGCCTCGCTGGCATCGACGCCGCAGTTCATGGGTCCCTCCATGATGCCCGCACCCAAGGTGCGCCGTGGGTCGAACGAGCCTGCGGGATCCTGGAAGACCATCTGCACCGACTCATACACGGCCCGTCGCTTAGCACCCCTCACACGCGTGATGTCACGCCCACATAGCAGCACCTGTCCACTCGTGATGTCAATCAGACGCGTGACCATGCGCGCGATGGTCGACTTTCCGCTGCCCGACTCGCCCACAAGGCCAACGCACTCGCCAGCATACACCTCGAAGTTAGCACCCTCAACAGCCACCACGTCATCGAATCCCTTGCGCCTGAACACACGACACAGGTCGCGCACGGCCAGGATGGGCACTCTGTCCGCATCGCTCATGGGCACGACTCCTTATGAAGACGGGGGGCGGCATCCAACAGCTCGACCGTGTAGGGCTGTCGAGGGTGCGACAGCAGCTGGTCGGCAGGCCCCTGCTCAACGACATGGCCGCCCCTGAGCACTAGCACGTCGTCAGCGAGCATACGCACCACGGCAATGTTGTGGGTGACGACCACGATGGCGCAGCCCAGCTCGCTGCGCACCCGCGCGAGCTCACCAACCACCTGCTTTTGCGACACCACGTCAAGCGCGCTGGTGGGTTCGTCGGCAAACAGCAGCTTGGGACGCATGAGCATGGCCATGGCAATGCCCACACGCTGTCCCAAGCCACCAGACAGCTCAAAGGGATAGCTGCTCAACACGCGAGCGGGATCATCGGCGTTCATCCGCCCCAAAAGGTCCCGCGCCCGCCCCAAGGTCTCAGCGTCTGAGCTGTGCCCATGTGCGCGCGCCATCTCACGTACCTGGCTGGCAATGGTGCGGGTGGGCGTGAGCGCAGCCAGGCAGTCCTGGAACACCATGCCCAGCTCGCAGCCGCACAAGGCACGTAGCTCGCGCGCGGGCATGTCCACCAGACTGCGCCCCTCGTACAGGATGTCGCCACGCGTGACGGCGCCCGCAGATCCCAGAAGCCCCATAGCCGCCCTGATCAGCGTGCTCTTCCCGCTTCCCGACTCACCTACGACGCCCAAGACGCGTCCGGCACCAAGCGTGGCGCACACGTCTCGCACGGCGAGAAACCCGCCGTACGAGACGTCGGTGTGTTCGAATGCGAGCAACGGGACACTCATGTCCACAGTGCTCCCCGTCCACTATGTCATGTCTAGATCAACGGTTATCTCGTAGTAGTCGCACGGATGTGGTCGCATGCCCGACACCCTGGCGTCAGAAACGATGCCCATCGTCAGGTGCGATACGAACACCATGCCATGGTCGTCCAAGACCTGCTGCGTCATCTGCGTGCCCAGCTCGGCGCGCTTGGCGCTGTCAAACTCCTCATGCAGCTGCCGGTACAGGGTATCGATCTTGGCATTATGGTAGCCGCCGTAGTTAGCGGAGACGCCTTGGATGGCGTGGGTGCCAAAGAAGTACTCGGGGTCACCCGTGGGGGCGCTCACGAGGGCGCTTGTGTACACGTCCCATGCCGTCGCGTCCTTGCGTATTGTGGTATGGTTGGCCGTGCTGTTCACCTGCACGTCAAAGCCAATGGCCCCCAGCGTGGACTGCACCGACTCGGCCAGAAGCGGCAGTTCCATACGGCCCGGGTAGGTTAGCCAGCGGACGGTCAGCCTCTGGCCGTCACGCTCGCGGACGCCATCGCCATCGGAGTCCACCCAGCCTGCGGCCTCGAGCGTCGCCTTGGCGGCTTCGGGGTCAAAGTCCTCCGCTCTCACCGTGGCATCACCGAAGGCGAACTCGTCGGGGAACGGGCCCGTCGCCTTGGAGCCACGGCCGCTCAGTAGCGTGTCAACGAATCCCTGGCGGTCGATGCCCTGGCAGATGGCCTTGCGCACAGCATCGTCTTGCATGACAGGCGAGGCGTAGTTCATCTGGCCAAAGAACACGCGACTGGTGTCGCAGCTGTTGATGGTGTATCTGCTGCCGTCCTTGAACAGCGCGTAGCTGGCGTACGGCAGGCCATACGAGGCGTGTATCTCGCCTGACTGCAAGGCGCTGGTCAGCGTGTCGCCGTCGGTGATGGCACGCACGATCACCCTATCCATCTTGGGCGTGCCGTTCCAGTAGTGCTCGTTCTTGGTCAGTGTGATCTCGGTGTCGGACACCGAGCTCGCCATGTACGGGCCCGTTCCGCTGACGTTGCCGTCGGGGCTGACGCCTGCCTGCATGTCAATGATGGCGCCGTACGGGTCGCTCAGGTAGTTGATGAGCGCCGGGCACGGCTCGCTGGTCGTGATGGTGATGGCGTTGCCCGCGTCATCCGCCTCGACGTTCGATATCTTGGTGTCAGCCGGTGCACGATCATGCACGGCAATCAGGTCATCCAGGCACTCCTTGACCGCCGTCGCCGTCATGTGACGGCCTGACGAGAAGTTCACATCGTCGCGCAGGGTGATTTTGCACGTAGTGTCACTGGTGAACTCATAGCCGGTGGCCAGCCATGGCTCGGGCTGCATCGAGTCGCTGAACTTGAACAGCGTCTCTCCCACACCATAGCGAACGGCACTCCAGCCCGAATAGGTGTCGTGCGGGTTCAGGCCGGCGTCATCCATCTGCGTCCCATAGCCGGTCGTCCCGTACACAAACGCCTTCTCGCCCGATCCAGATGAGCCTGGTTGGCCGGGCGCTCCGCCCGTCGAGGACCCGCCACACGCGCTAAGCGCCATCGCGCAGGCCACCAAGCAGGCAAGCATGACGGCAAGAAGCCCCAGTCCATTTCTCTTCTTCGTGATCGCCTTCATCGCCATTCCTTTCTCTCTAGCCTCACTTAACTTGACTCCTCACGCCCGATGCGTCAGCATCCGGCGAGTCGGCACTGATACCCGCGCCCCCGTGGGTCCTCACGCCACACAGCGGCCCAAGCCGGCCCCGGCCACCCCTGCGCGTCGTGCGGTGGGCCGGGTCGATCCAGTCGCGGATGGTATCTCCCAACAGGTTGAAGATCATCACGGTGACGAAGATGGCGACGCCTGGGGCAAGAATCGTCCACGGCGCGGTCTGCAGCAGGTTGCGGTTGCCACTCATCATCGAGCCCCACTCGGCCAAGGGCGGCTGCGCACCGAGGCCCAGAAATGACAGCCCCGCAAGCTCCATCATCATGGTTCCGATGTCCAGCATGGCGGTGACCAGGATGGGGCCTACGATGTTATGCAGGATATGGCGAAATATCAGCTGGGCGTCGGTACAGGCAGAGAGCCGCGCCGCTGCCAGGTATGTCGCGTCCTTCTGGGCTAGGGTCAAGCCACGGGCGATCCGCGCGTACTTGGGCCACGATATGGCCGCAAGCGCAATGACGGCATTCTGCATGCCTCCGCCGAGCACCCCGGCCACAGCCAGAGCGAACACCAAGCCGGGAAAGGCCAAGAAGACATCAGAGGCACGCATGAGCACCGTGTCCAGCACACCGCCGCGCCATCCGCAAGCAACACCCACCGAGGTCCCGATGACAGAGACGAGCGTGACGAGGGCGAAGGTCGAGAAGATGGACGACTGGCCACCCATAATGATACGTGACAGCAGATCGCGCCCATAACGGTCGGTACCCAAGAGATGGCCCGGGCCAGGGGCCCGCAAGGCCATCGAGAGGTCCTGCGCATAGGGGTCGCAAGGCACGATGAGGCTGGCAAGCGCCGCGACGAGGACCACAGCGGCCGCCAAGGCCACAAGCACCGCCAGCCTCAGGGTCGTGCTCTCATGGCGGATGACCTGAGCCCGCACGGGAGTTGCCGACACCACGCGCTCAGCGCCCGTCATGCCGCATCGCCCTCCAACCGCACGCGCGGGTCAAGGCGATGGTACAGCAGGTCAGCCGTCAGGTTGACCACCACATAGATGGTGGCCATCCACACCACATAGGCCTGGATCATCGGGTAATCACGCATCGTGATCGAGTCGACAGCCAGCTTGCCAACGCCATCCCACTGGAAGATAGTCTCGACGATGACCGTGCCGCCCAACAGGTCGCCAACGGACAAGGCGAGGAGCGTGACTATCATGACCATGCAGCTCCTCAGCACGTCCTTGGCCAGGATGGTGCGCTCGGGCACGCCACGGGCACGCGCCCCCTCTACGTAGGGCTTGTCCAGCTCGTCGAGGACCGTCGCGCGAATCTGGCGCGTGTACTTGGATGCCATGGCGATGCCCAACGTCGCGGTGGGCATCACAGTGCCAGCAAAAGACAGCGACGCTACGCCCGACGACCCAATGGACGACGACAGCACCGGGAGCCAGCCTAGCTGAATCGAGAAGACATATATCAAGAGCAGTGCCACGAAGAAGTTGGGTAGCGAGTTGCCCACGAAACTGAGCGTGCGTATGAGGTAGTCGGTGAGCTTGTTGCGCTTGACCGCAGATACGATGCCCAATGGCACCGCCACGAGGACGGTCACGATAACCGAGCTCAGGGTGAGCAAGATGGTGGCGGGAAGCTTGGACGCGAACGTGGCGAACACGTCTTTGCCCGAGACGTAGCTCACGCCGAGGTTGCCCGTGACCATGCCCACCAGCCAGTCCCAGTATTGCAACAAGAACGGCCGGTCGAGCCCCAGCTCGTGGCGCTTGGCGTCGATGAGCTCCTGCGACACCACGACACCCTGTTTTTCCAGCATCGCCGTCACGGCATCGCCACCCGCGACGTACATCAGGGCGAACGACAGCAGCGTGATGCCAACGAGGATAGGTATGAGCTGGACGAGCCGCCGAACGATGTAGTTTCTCACCAGAACCGCCTCGTCCCTTCGTGAATGGATGCTGCAAACGCGACAAGACGGCGGTCGTACCGTGCCATCGATCCCGCTGTCTTACAGCCTAGGCGACGGGCGCTGGGAAGCCCCTTGTGGGAGAAGGACGCACCCAGCCCATAAGGAGGCCACGCTATCCTGTCGCCTGCACGAGTCCACCTGCACGAGGCTTACCCTGAGTGCAGGCTCCTTGGAGCCTGCACCACCTGGCATGGCCTCCCCGCGCCGCCAGAGGCCGTAGGCCACGCTATCACAGGCTTCCCCTGGGGTGGGTGACATGGCACCCTACCCGCCATGCGAACTGCCAGACAGACCTACGATACCAGTTTTTCTATTCGTAACATTTCGATCGGCGAGTATCAGGACGCACGGTCCGTGGCTACAGCAAGCCACGGTGCCCGTATCCCTCACACAAGCTGGACCTACGCGTGCCCGTCAGGGCATATCCCCCTCTTTGCCGGCTGAGCCCGTATGAAATCTCCATAGCTGGCCCAGCGTTATGCGCATGAGGCGCGCGAACCACGCAACCTGACCTGCCAAGCTGAGCGGAACCATCTGGCAGGATGCCGTAGCAACGCGCAGTCACACGCTACGGGTAGGCGTAGAACGTGAGGATATTGTTGTTGGAGTCGACCGAGAAAATGACATAGCCCCAGAAGTTCAACCCCCTGCCATCCGTAGCGTAGGAGGGAAGGGCGGCCTGTTTCATGAAGTCGGACTGGCTCAACGCGTAGAACCCACTATCAGCGTAACTGCCACAGATCGTGTCGTTCGTGAGACGGAATCTATACGTTCTCTCTGAGTCATTCGTATACGCTCCCCCTCTACCAGAGTAGGCACGGTAGGCAAGGCCATCACGAAAGCTCGACCTTCTCAGTGCCCCAGAGATCACGCATGAGGCTCCAGTACCCTCCTTTGAGAAGGAAACGTGGTCGGTATAGGGAGGTGTCGTCTCTCTTTCACGAGGGTACGCACGGCCATGCGGAAGGCGGGGTCTCGCAAAGTACCAGGTGACAGTCCCAACCCACGGTCCGTCCTGCTCAGCGTAAAGCTTGACGCCCTCTCCCTGCCAGCCCTCTCTCACGAGATTGTCATACTCAGCCTTGCTGGTCGTGAAAAGGTGGGTCCCCGCCGTGAGATGAGGGTTGTAGAGACGGTACACCGCCACGCCTCCGCCACTGTGGAGGCCAACCCCCTCCTTGGTCCAGCCATCCCTGCTCCGCTGGTCGTATTCGGCTCTGTCTGTGGTAAAGAGGTGCTCGCCACTCCACCTGTTATAGAGACGATAGACATCGGTACCGGAGGAGGGGGCATACCACTTGACCTGCTCCTCCCTCCAGCCGTATTCGCTAAGGTCAGCATACTCCTTGACGCTGGTCGTGAACATGTGGTCGCCATTCCAGCGATTGTAGAGCCTATACATCGGGACTGCGGCGTGGGCCGCCCGGGGCGCTACCAACAGGGCGAAAAGCACCGCCACAAATACAGTGGTGAGAAATGATGCGGCATGAAGTGCGGACCGTCTGCTCATGGAGAACCTCCTTCTGTCAGATCCATACATATCTGATATTCACCCTAAGGCGAGGACCCATACAACGCAAGCTCCACGTGCCTTCGATTGCGCAAATGGCAGCCAAAACCTCGTCAGCGGTATCCACCATGACCCAAGTTATCCCTCAGTGCGGCCTACACGTTGAACATGAACTCCATGACATCACCGTCTTGGACGACGTAGTCCTTACCCTCCATGCGGAGCTTGCCTGCTTCGCGGGCGCCCGTCTCGCCGCCAAGGGCAACAAAGTCGTCGAAGCTGATGGTCTTGGCCTTGATGAAGCCGCGCTCGAAGTCGGAATGTATGACCCCTGCCGCCTCGGGTGCCTTCGCGCCAACGCGCACCGTCCAGGCACGCACCTCCTTGGGACCAGCAGTAAAGTAACTCTGCAACCCCAGCAGGTGGTATGCCGCCTGCGCCAGGGTCTCAAGTCCACTCCTCTCAAGTCCAAGGGACTCGAGGTACTCTGCCGCCTCAGCAGCGTCGAGCTCGGCGAGTTCCGCCTCGACCTCGGCACAGATCGCGATGGGACCCTGGCCCATGATCCTCGCGGGCACCTCGCCCACCTTATCCTCGTCGACATTGGCCACGTAGAGCATCGGCTTCATGGTGAGCAGGAAGAGATCGTGGGCAGCGGCGCGCTCATCAGCGCTCATGTCGAGGTCGGCAGCACGCCTTCCCTCGTTGAGCCACGCCTGCAGTCTCCTGGCAATGGCGAGGCGCGGCAGGCTTCCCTTGTCACGCTTCGCCTCCTTCTCCAGCTTGGGAACAGAACGTTCGAGCGAGCTCAGGTCCGCAAGGACGAGCTCGGTCTGTATCGTGTCGGCATCGGACGCGGGATCCACCCGGCCATCCACGTGCACGACATCCGCATCCGAGAAGTAGCGCACGACCTCACAGATGGCGTCGCAGGTACGGATGTTGGCCAAAAACTGGTTGCCAAGGCCCTCTCCCTCACTGGCGCCCTTGACCAAGCCCGCGATGTCAACGAACTCGACCGTCGCAGGTACGATGCGCGCAGGGCTCACGATATCGGCAAGCCTCTGCAGGCGATCGTCCGGCACGTCCACGACGCCCACATTGGGGTCGATGGTCGCAAAGGGATAGTTGGCCGCAAGACCGCCCTTTTTGGTAAGTGCCGTGAACAGGGTCGACTTGCCCACGTTGGGCAGCCCCACGATACCGATGGAAAGCGCCACGCTATCATCTCCGTTGTCGTAAAGAGGCTCACAGTGCGCCTGCGCCAGCACTGCGATGAGGCCTCGTCCAATCCGTTAGTTGTCAGCCACGCGTTCAGCCGTCGGTCACACGCTCCCTTGCGCTCAGCGCCCTGCCAGAACGCCTTGCGTCCTTCTCCGCCGCCCCCTTAAGGCGCTCTTCCTGCGTGGCGGCGCTGCGCCTGCGGCGCTCGGCCTCCACGTCGCGGACAACGAGCTCGCGCGGGTCGCAGGCCTCCATGGTAAGCGCGTTCTCGGGGCACACCGTGGCGCAGGCGCCACAGTTCACGCAATAGGCGGCCTTCACCGAGAAGTGTCCCTGCCTGTCGAGGTCACAGGCATTCACCGGACACTCACGCACGCAGATACCGCACATGGTGCAACGCGTTATGTCGCAAACCGGTACCCCGAGCCGCATGCGGTCGGCAAGCGAGGGATGCAGCTGGAGCATGCCGAGCACCGTCTTGCGCTTCTGTGTGAGGATGCGGCGATGCCCGCTGGCGGCCTTGTCGCCTACGGCCTCCTCAAGGGAGCGTTGTATGTCATAGAGCTGGTCGGCATGATCCCTGATCTTCTTCGCGATGGCCTGGGCGCCTACGGGCGCGGAGTTCGTCGCCACGAGCGCCGTCAAACCAGCCTGCCTCATATCGTCCATGAACTGACCGCGCCTATAGGCCCGAGCCTGCTCGTGGTTGAGGCCTCGTCCGTTTGCCTCAAAGCCAACCGACGCTTGGGACCACTTTTCTGCAGTTGCTATCTCGTTTGTATAGGCGTCCTCACCTGTGGTGGTACGACAGCGATCGCAGATGTCCAGGGGCAGGTAGACGCTGATATTGTCAAAGTCCGCGATAAGCGAGAGCCACAACTCGCGCGGGACAGCCCCCACGCACGGCAGCAACACCTCGTTTTCCCTGGGAAGGCGTCCCAACGCGCGCGTACAGGTCACGTAGCACTGCTCGTAGGTGCTTGCCGCCCGGGCTATCTTGTCATACAGCTGCCTTGCCATCAGGCGCTGTACGATAAACGACTCGGTGGGGCACACCATCGTGCACAGGCCGCACATGCGACAGTTGTCCTTCACACGGACGCTCGCCTTGTTGATCTCGATCGCATCCACAGGACAGATGTCCAGGCAGAGACTACAGGTCCTGGCAGCCACGTCTTGGTCCACGAGGGAGCTCGCCGAGCAGCGCAGGCAGAAGATGGAGTTGGGGCGAGGCTTCTCCTTGTAGTCCGAGGGGTCGAAGCGCTCCACGTGCGCGGGGTCGGTAATGCTGCCGGTCAGCCCACCGAGGGGGTTCAAGAGACGCCCGAGTCCATCTCGGATGTCGATGATGTCATCGATCACGTCGTGCTTCTCTGCCATGCTCCCCTCCCCTGCGCAGCTCCGGCATCGTCACGTGCCGCTCTCGCCGTCATCGGCCCTGCGTCGCCCCCGTCGCCCTCGCCGTCGCAGGCCGCTTGCTGCCTCGCTCCCCTCACCTCATATGGACGTAAGCTATGAGGTTCCCGCGCACCTTGCCGACGACGTGACCTGAGTGCCTAGAACCTTGGTCCCGACCCGCAGCATGACCTGGGTGTCAAGTCCGACCGTTCGAGGAGCGAGGCCACGATCCGAGCCCATCGTAGCATTAGACGAGAGCGCGGCGGAAGACGAGCCCAGGGACTCGCAGGAAGAGCGGTCGGGGGCGTACCGGGCGCGTCGTCCGGAGAAGGTGTTGGTGAGATCTCGGGAGCGTAAGCGGCAGCGCAGGCCACCGGGGGGCGGCAGCCCGCGAAACATCAAGGTGTCGGGCAAAAGGGTCATGCCTCCTCACGGTGCCATCACCCCCATACACAGCACAGGGTTTAGGGGGTGGATGGGAAACCAGAGCCCTGCCATCGTTATGTTACCTACGCATGCCTACGCGTTGACATATGGTATCCGATCCTATACTATTAAGATATACCTGGATATACGAGAGGAAAGCTTATGGGAGTAACGACTGGCGTAACGCTATGCAAGTGGGGCAATAGCCAAGGCTTACGGATACCCAAAGAAATGTGTGACCTGCTGGGCGTCAAGGTGGGCGCCTCGGCGAGCATTGAAGCTGATCAGGTGAATTCCCAACTTGTCATCACCTTCGAACGACCCGCTCACACGTACCGGCGCAGCCGCAAGGTATCCATGGAGGAGCTATGCGCCAACTGGTCCGGCGGCAAGGTCGGCAAGGAGTGGGGTGGGCCCGACATTGGGGCCGAGGTGGTCGGGTGATGCTATTCGAACAGGGCGACCTCATAGAAGTCAACTTTAGCCCCACGGTCGGCCACGAACCCCAGAGGCGCAGACCGGCACTGGTCGTGAGCGTTGGCTACTTCAATAATGTGATTTCTAGCTTGACGGTCGTATGTCCCATCATCTCCATCGCAAACGCTCATCCGCTGCACATCGAGCTAGATCCGAACAATGCGGTAAAAGGCTGTGTGTGTATCGAGCAGATGAGAGCCATCGATTTGAACAACCCCGCCAGAGGCGTTGAGCATCTGGGATCCATGATCGATTCAGCAACTATGTCACGCGTCCTCGATGCCATCGGTGCTGTGTTCAACATATAGGCAGAGAGAACGTATAGGTATAGGAATCGGTTCAGGGGCGAGGAACGGGCCCGTCCGGTGAAGGACCAGCCTCACGCCCTTTGGGCGAGCGGCGTGCCGTCTATGCGCTCGACACCCAAACCAGACACGCGAGCATAGATGAGCGGAGTGTCCTTAGGCCTTTCGTGACGGATGTCCAAGGCCGAACGAAAGAGGCGCTCTCCCTCGTCGAGCAGGGAGTCACTGGCGGCATGCAGCGTCGCCACAACGTCACCAGCGCGAACGGCCGCGCCTGGCTTGGCCACGAGCACGATGCCCGCGGAGTGATCGATGGCGTCATCCTTCTTGGCGCGGCCAGCGCCCAGGGCGACCGAGGCAAGCCCGCAGCGCTCGGTGTCCATCGCAAAGAGATACCCGTCACTGTCGGCGGTGACCTCGCGACTCGGGCGCGACACGACCAAGCTGTCGCACGCGTCATCCAGAAGGGAGGCCTTCCCACCCTGGGCGGCGACCATCTCCTTGAGCTTCGCGAGGCCCAACCCGCCTGCCAGCTGATCGCGCACGAGGCTCCTGCAGACGTCCATCTCTCCCAAACCCACCAGGAAGGCCATGGTGGCCGCAAGCTCCACGCAGACGTCCGTAAGGTCCTTAGGTCCCTCGCCCCTGAGCGTGGACACCGCCTCTGCGACCTCAAGTGCATTGCCTATGCAGTAGCCCAGGGGCCTATCCATGTTGGTGACAAGGGCCACGCTTGTGCGGCCCACGCACTCCCCGATGGAGACCATCTCTTGGGCAAGGTCCAGGGCGTCATCAAGCGTCTTCATGAGGGCACCGCTTCCGCACGTGACGTCGAGCAGGATCCTGTCGGTGCCTGCCGCGATCTTCTTGCTCATGATGCTCGACGCGATGAGCGGGATGCTGTCCACGGTGGCTGTGACGTCACGCAAGGCGTAGAGCCTCTTGTCTGCGGGAACGAGGTCCCCCGTCTGGCCGATGATGGCGCAGCCCACCTCGCTCACAATCCGCTCAAAGCGGGTGCGATCCATGGAGACGCTCAGGCCGGGAATAGACTCGAGCTTGTCGAGGGTGCCACCGGTGTGGCCAAGACCTCGCCCGCTCATCTTGGCCACGCGCACGCCAAGCGACGCCACAAGGGGAACCACCACGAGCGAGGTCTTGTCCCCGACACCTCCTGTTGAGTGCTTGTCCACCTTGATACCGGGTATGCGCGAGAGGTCGACGACATCTCCCGAGCGCACCATGGCCATGGTAAGCGCGGTGGTCTCACGCAAGCTCATACCCCGGTAAAACACAGCCATACAGAGTGCCGAGGCCTGGTAGTCGGGAATCTCGCCGGACACGTAGCCGTCGATGAAGAAGCTGATCTCCTCGTCGCTGAGCTCCCCACCGTCGCGCTTCCTCTTGATGATGTCGTACATCCTCACCGTATACCAGCCTCCTTCCCCGACGCCTGGACGACAGCCCTACCGACGCCCCCTTGCCAAGGCCAAGGCACTGCCAGAGTCAGAGGGACCGGTCGTGGCCTGTGCCTGCGACATGCTCCCTTGCCCTCGCGTCACTCCTCCTCCGAGGTCGCGAGCGAGAGCGCGACCTCCATCATCTGGGTGAAGCTCGTCTGCCGCTCGCGTGCGGACAGCTCCTCGCCCGTGAAGACGAGGTCAGAGATGGAGAGAATCGCGAGAGCCCTCTTATGCGCATAGGCCGCATTCATGTAGAGGGCGGCTGCCTCCATCTCGAGCGCGAGAACGCCCATGCTTGCCCAGCGCTTTGCGGCACCCTGGCTTGCAGAATAGAAGATGTCCTGCGAGAGAACGTTGCCCACCCGGACCGCGACGCCCAGCTCACCTGCAGTGGCCACGGCTCGGCTCAGCAGGCCGAAGTCAGCGATGGGCGCGTAGGTTCCCGGCAAGCCAAACTGGTGAGCATAGTTCGAATCGGTGCAAGCGCCCTGGGCGAGCACGAGGTCGCGAAGGTGTAGGCCCTCGCCTATGCCACCGGCGCTGCCTATGCGGATGATCTGCTCGACACCGTAGAGGTTGAAGAGCTCGAAGGAGTAGATGCCCACGGAGGGCATGCCCATGCCCCCGCCCATGACGGAGACGCGCCGTCCCTGGTAGCTGCCCGTGAAGCCAAGCATGTTGCGGACCCTGTTGAAGCAGATAACGTCCTCAAGGTAGTGCTCGGCGATGTACTGGGCGCGCAGAGGATCGCCGGGCATGAGGACGCTCTTCGCGATCTGGCCCTTAAGCGCGTCGTTGTGTGGCGTGGGTACGTCTGCCATGTCTCTCTCCTTGTCATCTGAACTACGAGGGGTGCAAGGCGTAGCCATGACCCGCTGGTCAAGAGAAGGGTCCATGTGCCGCTCACACGATCCCGCCTCGCAAGCCCTTGGGTCCCCGCGCCCGTTCCTGTGTGGAGCGTCACTACCCCATGGTACAGGATACGTGTGCTGTCTCCCATCTGAGAGATCGACTATTCGAGGCACTTTTTCAGCGGTGCGACACAGCTCTTTACGTATGTCCGCTCAGCTGCAGGTGGCTCGACGAACAGGTCTCTCTGCCGGGCCTTACCGTAGCTGAGCGTAGAGACATTCATGACAACAAGGTATGCGATCGTGAGCGCAAGGTCCGCCGAGCTGCTGCTGGCGAGAATCTTGCGCCCAGGACAACGGAATGGCTCGCCAGAAGGCTGTGGTAGCTTAGCGTAAGCACGAAGTGAGTGAATCACTCACTTCAGCTTCATGAAGTGAGTGATTTTCTCGCCAGAAATGATGCAACAATGACGTGGTAAGAAGAGGTAAACTTATGTTTTCGCAGCTCAGAGAGGTGCTGAGTATAACCTCGAAGTGAGTGAATCACTCACTTCGTCGCGAAGATGTGAGTGATTCACTCACATCGCACCCCACGTCCACGTCCGTGCGCAGAAGGGCGCCCCGCAGCGTGTGCCACGGGGCGCCCCTGAATCCAAACTTGTCCTGTCAGACGGTTACGTCAGACGCTTGGCCTCGGCTGATCGGCGTTGGCTTAGTACATGCCGCCGCCCTGGCCGCCGGCAGCGGCCGCGCGAGAGATGGCATCCTCGATCGAGGTGTCCTTGGGCTCGTCGGAGACGGTCGACTCGGTGATGAGAATCAGCGAGGCGATGGAGGCTGCGTTCTGCAGCGTGGTGCGGGTGACCTTGACGGGGTCAAGGACGCCCATCTCGATCATGTCGCCCCAGGTGCCGTTCGCGGAGTCGAGGCCCTGGCCGGCGGGCAGCTCCTTGATCTTCTCGACTACGACGGAACCCTCGAAGCCGGCGTTCTGGGCAATGGTCCTCACGGGAGCCACGAGCGCCTTGTGGACGATGTCCACGCCGATCTTCTCATCTGCGTCAGCGCACTCCACCTTGTCCAGCGCGGAGACGGACTGCAAAAACGCGACGCCACCGCCGGCGACGATGCCCTCCTCGACAGCCGCACGAGTGGCCTGCAGGGCATCCTCGATGCGGTGCTTGACCTCCTTGAGCTCGACCTCGGTGGCTGCGCCGACCTTGATGACCGCGACGCCACCGGAGAGCTTGGCCATGCGCTCCTGGAGCTTCTCCTTGTCAAAGTCGGAGTCGGTGTGCTCGATCTCGCCCTTGATCTGGTTGATGCGATCCTCGATGGCCTCCTTGGAGCCGGAGCCATCGACGATGGTGGTGTTGTCCTTGGTGACCTTGACGGACTTGGCACGACCGAGCATCTCGTCGGTGACATCGGTGAGCTCGACGCCCAGCTCCTTCATCGCGGGCTGCCCACCGGTGACGACGGCGATGTCCTCGAGCATGCGCTTGCGGCGGTCGCCGTAGCCGGGGGCCTTGACGGCGCACACGTTGAGCGTGCCACGCAGCTTGTTGAGGATGAGGGTCGCCAGAGCCTCGCCGTCCACGTCCTCGGCGATGATGAGCAGCGGGGAGCCGCTCTTCTGGATGGCCTCGAGCACGGGCAGGATGTCCTGGATGTTCGAGATCTTCTGATCGGTCATCAGGATGTAGGGGTTCTGGAGCTCAGCCGTCATGGTCTCGTTCTCGGTGGAGAAGTACGGTGAGATGTAGCCCTTGTCAAACTGCATGCCCTCGACGGTGTCGATCTCGATGCCAAAGGTGTTGGAGTCCTCGACGGTGATGACGCCATCCTTGCCCACGACATCCATGGCCTCGGAGATCTTCTTGCCAATCTCGGGATCGCCGGCCGAGATGGTGCCCACCGAGGCGATCTGCTCGGAGGTGGAGACGTCACGCGCGGCATCCTTCATCGCGTCGACGGAGGCGGCAACGGCCTTGTCGACGCCACGACGGATGGCGATGGGATTGGCGCCTGCGGCCACATTGCGCAGACCCTCGTTGACGATGACCTGGGCGAGCAGGGTCGCGGTGGTGGTGCCGTCACCCACGGTGTCGTTGGTCTTGGTGGCGACCTCCTTCACCAGCTGGGCACCCATGTTCTCGATGGGGTCCTTGAGCTCAATCTCCTTGGCGACGGAGACGCCATCGTTGGTGATGGTGGGCGCGCCGTAGGAGCGCTGGATCGCCACGTAACGGCCCTTGGGCCCCAAGGTGGTGGTAACGGCGTCCGCCAGGGTGTTCACGCCCTTGGCGAGCTTGGCGCGCGCGTCGGTACCGAAGACAATGTCTTTTGCCATAATCTGTTCCTCCAATGATTGCCTGCGCTTGGCGCAGCTGATTACCCTCTAGGCGCGAAAGCTACTGAAAGCTACTCGGTGATGATGGCGTAGATGTCATCGGCACGAAGGAGCAGGTAGTCCTCCCCGTCGACCTTGACCTCATTGCCGCCGAACTTGCCGTAGAACACCTGGTCGCCCACCTGGACGTCTGGGGCGACACGCTCGCCCTTGTCGTTGAGCTTGCCAGCGCCAACGGCAACGACCTCGCCGCGCTGGGGCTTCTCCTGCGCGCCAGAGGATATGTAGAGACCCGTCGAGGTCTTCTCCTCCTTGGGTGCGGGCTTGACGAGGACGCGATCGCCCAAAGGCTTAAGAGTCATACTAAGAACCTCCTTCAGATGCGCTACAGAAGCGCATACCCTTGCGGGGTGGCGACAGCGCGCCAGCACCCGTTGATCCGACGTTCGTGATAATACCCCGTGAAGCGAATTTATACACGCGAGACGTAATATCTTCCAATTCGCGCTTAGATTTCCTGACTCTATCACGGTTAGGGTTGACAGTGCCCCGCTACACAAGGCAGCAAGGCGCGCGACAGAAGGGCGTGAAGGCCCTGGCTACTCCAAGCCGCCCAGCTCGCGCAGCCAAACCGTGGCGCACGCATCGCTCGGCATGCGAAGGTCCCCGCGGGGAGAGACGGCCACAGAGCCCACCTTGGGACCATCTGGCAGGCAGCTGCGCTTGAACTGCTGGGAGAAGAAGCGCCTGTAGAAGTTACGCAGCCATTTGAGTATCATAGCATCGCCGTAGGCCTGGCCGAGGGCCACCCTCGCCAGGCGGTACACCTTGCGCGGGCCAAAGCCTCGGCGCAACACCTGATACAGGAAGAAGTCGTGCAGCTCATAGGGACCGACCAGCTCCTCAGTGCGCTGCGAGATGCCGCCGTCGCCACCTGCAGGCAGAAGCTCGGGCGAGACGGGCGTGTCGAGCACGTCGAGCAGTACGCGGGAGAGCTCCGGCGAGTCGCAGCTGTCGGCCACGTGGCGCACCAAGTGTCGGACAAGCGTCTTAGGCACGCCCGCGTTCACGCCGTACATGCTCATGTGGTCAGCGTTGTAGGTGGCCCAGCCCAGCGCAAGCTCCGACAGGTCGCCCGTACCCACCACCAGGCCACCCTCCTGGTTGGCGATGTCCATCAGGATCTGCGTGCGCTCGCGCGCCTGGGCGTTCTCGTAGGTGACGGAATGGTCATCCTCGTCATGCCCGATATCTAGGAAGTGTTGGCGCACGGCCTCGGCGATGGGCACCTCGCGCAGGCTGGCACCGAGCGCGCGACTGAGCTCCAAGGCGTTGCCATGCGTGCGCTCTGTGGTGCCAAAGCCCGGCATGGTGATGGCCAGGACACCCTCATGGCCCAGCCCCAGGATGTCAAAGGCACGGACTGCCACGAGCAGGGCGAGCGTGGAGTCAAGCCCCCCCGACACGCCCACGACGGCGCACTCTGAGCGCGTATGCTGAAGCCTCTTGGCCAGGCCATGCGCCTGGATGGAAAGCACGTCCTCGCAGCGCTCGCTCCTTCGCCTTGCGCCGGACGGCACGAACGGGTGTGGGTCAACGTGACGCGTGAGCCTGGCCGGAGTAAGGCCCAAGGCGAAGGTCGTGACCTCATACCCCGCGTCCTCGGGACAGGGCACCGTCCCAAAGCCGGAGAGCCGCCTCCTTTCCGCCGCGAGCGCATCCACGTCTATCTCGCTTACCACAGCACCGTCGCCAAAGGGACGCGCCTCCGCGAGCAGCGTGCCGTTCTCGGCCACCATGTCGTGCTCAGAGAAGACGAGGTCCTGCGTGGACTCCCCCCAGCTGGCACTCGCGTACACGTAGCCGCACACCAGGCGCGCGCTCTGCCCCACCACGAGCGAGCGACGATAGTCCGCCTTGCCCACCAAGGCATCTGACGCGGAGAGGTTCGCGATTATCGTCGCCCCCGCCCGTACGTGCGCGATGGAGGGAGGGCCTGGCACCCAGAGGTCCTCACAGACCTCGACGGCCACCTTGAGGTTTGGCAGGCCCTCGCAGGAGAAGAGCTGGCGGCAGCCAAAGGGGACCTCCCGCCAGCCGGCGAGGCTCACGAACGAGACCTCCCAAGGCCCCGGCGCAAAGTGGCGCGCCTCGTAGAACTCGTTGTAGTCGGGGATGTGACGCTTGGGCACCAGTCCCAGGAGCCTGCCGTGGGCGATGGCAGCGGCGCAGTTGTAGAGCTTGGCGTTCACGCGAGATGGCAGGCCCGCGACCACAAGGGCATCAAGGTCCCGCGTCGCCTCGGCCAAGCGGGCGAGGCCCCGCTCAGCCGCAGCAAGGAGCGCGTCCTGCCAGAACAGGTCCTCACAGCTGTAGCCCGTGACGCAAAGCTCGGGCAGAACGACAAGCTTGGCACCGTCCGTCCGTACGGCATCCGTGACCTCTGCGATGCATGCCTCGACGTTAGCATCGACATCGGCGACCCTCACCTGTGGAGAACGGGCTGCGACCTTGACAAATCCGTCCTGCATGAATCCTCCCGAAGATAGGGTGAGCTGGCCTCATGAAGCTCTCTAAGCCTAGTCTAGCAGGGTTAGCCCCACTCGTCTGGGCAACCTACTGTCACAGGCTGGGCGCTCCGACCGGCGGGTCTTGTGCGCTGGCCACCGGTTCCGGCGCCCAAGGTTCCCCTCGCACGGTGGGCTTGGGGTCCGGCCTGGGGGGTCCGCCGCAGCTGGTCACTTGCGCCGGAAGGTCGACCGACACGCAGAGGCGATGACGGCGACGGCCACGCCGAAGGCAAGCAGGGTCACGGGGTCAGGTCCCCCGCCCATGACCATGCAGTCGGAGGGGTTGTCCGGGTTGTACGCAACCGAGACCGTATCCCCCTCACTCAGGCTCGTTTCGGTGCCGAAATCGTACCAGGCCCGCACGCTTTTGCCATCGACGGTGTACTCGAGCTGAACGCTGCTCTCGTACTCCATGGGATCGGCGCCTAGGTGCACCGCCCAGGTCTTGACCTTGATGACGCGGCCCTGCGTCCTGGGATAGGACTGGTAGAGCTGAACCTTCGACTGGTAGAGCTGAACCTTCCCAATGGCGCCAAACACGGCGAAGGCCACTATCGCGATGCAAAACGCCGCGATGCAAACGGATAGGCACCCTACAGCGAATTTCTTCATCGTTTCCTCTCCCCCGGACACTTAGTACGCCTGAGGCCATAGTCACAGGCCCAGCCGTTCTTTTGCGGGCCACGCCCTCGGCCCCTCCTGTGCGACCTCACCCTTGACACTCCCCTCTCCAGAGAACCTTGCGTTTATGGCTACGCCCCTCCGATCGTGACCCGCCCTCATAAGGGCATGCCAGCCGTATCGCCGACGACGCGATGAGGACGAACCCATAGGCCCAATACCAGGCGTCAAAGTAAGCTTCGCTTCGCCCTGTGCCAATTGTACTATCTTCAAGGGACAAGGGCGGGCGGAGTCCGCATGACCGCAGGCCGCGCTCGGGTCACCCTGGAGGACCCACGGCATCAATGCCACTGGCAGCCACGCCTTGTGGGACTATGATATATGGCTTGCCGCATGGTTTTGGTACGCGCGACTATCGAGCAGAGGCAAAATGGACGAGGACGGCATCCTCACCATGGGTCTGTTCGACTTCCTGCTCGATCCAGACAGCTTGAACATATGAGACGCTTGCGCAAGCAGGAATGAGCGTCTCACAACATTCTTCGCACCGAAGTCATTGCAATATGACTGGCCAGGAGGATAGGCGACAGGCATGGGAGGAGGTCTGCCGCTACCCTATGCCTCCCAGGCAAGGCGGCCGCCCACGTAGGTCGCGAGCGCCCTCGTGCCCTGGATGGCCTCGGGGTCGGCGCACATGAGGTTGGTGTCGAACACCACGAGGTCGGCCAGCTTGCCAGCTGCCAGAGTCCCAAGCTCTGCCTCGCGCCCCGCCACCTTGGCGCTGCCGCGCGTGTAGGCGTCGATCGCCGTCGCCATCGTCACCCTCTGCTCGGGAAGCCAGCCGCCCCTTGGCTCACAGGTCCTCGCCTCCTCGCGCGTGACAGCGCAGGAGAGAACCTGCATGGCCACGTCGGGCACGCAGGGCGCGTCCGTGCCAAAGGCCATGGCCACGCCTGCCTCGTCAAAGCTCGCAAACGGCCACATGAACGATGCGCGCCTTGTTCCGAGGTCGCGGACCGGCTGTCCCACGTCGATCACGATGTGCTGCGGCTGCACGGAGGCGACAAGGCCGATGTCAGCCATGGCCGCGACGTCGGCGTGCGAGAGACCCTCCACGTGCTCGATGGAGTTCGCCCCCTGCCTAGGCATGCCATAGCGCCTCTTTGCCTCGCGAAAGATGTCGATGGCGGAGCTGACAGCCTTATCGCCAATGGCATGGACGCGCGTCGCGATGCCCCGCTCGGCCGCCGCGAGCACATAGTCGCGCATGAGCGCAGGGTCGATGGTCGCTCGCCCGCAGTCACCCTCGAAGCGCGGGTTTACGTAGGGCTCGTGCAGCCATGCGGTATGAGCGCTCGACACGCCATCAAAGAACTGCTTGGTCCCCGGGGCGCGCAGGAGGTCTCCCGTGAGTCTGGCCTGCAAAGACTCGATCCTCTTGAAATCGCCCACGTTCTGCGGGAACAGGTTGATGCGCACGGGCAGCTCGCCCGCCGCGAGGAGCTCTTCGTACAGGTCCTCGTACACGTAGTCCACACCAGGCAGCGCGCAGAGCGCCATGTCACAGACGCTCGTGACGCCCTGGGAGAGACTGGCCTGGAAGTGCCCCCGATAGGCACGCGTGACCTCGTCGCGCGGAAGGTCGGCACACACCCGGGCAGCATACGCCATGCTCGCGGCCTCCCGAAGCACCCCCGTCGGTCGGCCGCCCTCGTCTCGGTCGAAGCTGCCGCCGGCAGGGGCCTCGCTGTCCTCGGTGATGCCCAGCTCCTCAAGGCCGCGCGTGTTGACCCAGAGCGCATGGAGGTCCCCCGAGTACAGGGCGACGGGACGGTTCGGAAACGCCCGGTCAAGAGACGCCCTCGTTGGCGCCAGGGGTGGGTCCCATAGCGCCGAGCGCCAACCCTGGCCAACCAGCCATCTGCCGCCCGTGCCAGCATGGTCCCGCGCGCCACCCGCAGGCCGGCTCGCCGCCGCCTCCCTCAACAGGCGGACGCACTCGTCCTCACTGGTGCCGGCGCAGGCGCAGACGAGCGGCGAGGCAAAGAGCGCGGTGTGGAAGACGTGCTGGTGGGCATCATGGAATCCGGGACACAAAAACGCGTCTCCATAGTCTTTGACCCGAGCCCCCAAAGCGATGAGCGCGAGCTCGTCGCGCGGGCAGACGGCAGAGATCCGCCCGCCCTCGATGACGATCGCAGCCTCCACGTCAGGATGCGCACGATCGAGAAACACGTGCCTCGAGCAAAGTGCAAGCGGCTGTGTCCCCTGAGACATCGCGCCCCTAGCCCTCCAGATAGCGAGCCAAAAACTCGCGGGTGCGCGGCTGGTCGGGGTGGGAGAACATCTTTTCGGGCGCGCCCTCCTCCGCGATGACGCCCTGGTCCATGAACACGACCCTGTCAGAGACGCTCTTGGCGAAGGCCATCTCGTGGGTTACCACGGCCATCGTCATGCCATCCGCCGCAAGGCCGCGCATGACCTCAAGGACCTCACCCACGATCTCTGGGTCGAGCGCGGAGGTCGGCTCGTCGAAGAGCATGAGCTCGGGGCTCATACAGAGGGCACGCGCGATGGCCACGCGTTGCTTCTGCCCACCCGAGAGCGTCGCTGGTGCCGCGTGCGCAAAGTCGGCAAGGCCCACCTCTTGGAGGTGCTTGCGTGCCGCCTGCTCGGCCTCGCCCTTGCCCATCTTTTTGAGCGTGACGGGCGCGAGCGTACAGTTGGCGAGCACGTCCATGTTGTTGAACAGGTTGAAGGTCTGAAAACACATGCCTATTCTCTCGCGCAGCCTGTTCACGTTGACGTGCTCGGCCGCGAGGTCCTGCCCTTGGAACCAGACGTGCCCGGCATCGGGCGTCTCGAGCAGATTGATGCAGCGAAGGAGCGTCGACTTGCCGGATCCCGACGCGCCGATGATGGTGACGACCTCACCTGGCATGATCTCGAAGTCGATGTCGCGCAGCACCTCATGCGAGCCAAATGACTTTCGCAGACCCTCGATGCGCACAACGGGCCGCCCGGCCTCACCCTGCCGCCCCTTTGGCGATGATCCCGCAGAGAGACGCTCTCCCATCAGCTGTGCCCCCCATCCGCATCTTGGACGGGCACCTGGTCAGACGTGCCCAGGATGGCAGAGCGCGCGCCTGCGTCGAAGTGCCTGCCAAACCTGCCAAGCAGCCACGACGCGAGCGCCGTCAGGATCAGGTACACGACGGCGGCGGCCACGTAGACCTCCATCTGCTTGTAGTACACGCCCGCGATGGTGCGCGTGGCAAACGTGAGCTCGAGCACGCCGATCGCCATGAGGACTGACGAGTCCTTTATGTTGATGACGAGCTCGTTTGACAGCGCCGGGATCGAGTTCTTGATGCCCTGTGGGAACACGACCTTGCGCATGGCCTGCCATTGCGAGAGACCCAGCGAGCGCGCCGCCTCTGCCTGCCCCGGATCGACGGCGCCGATGCCCGAGCGCAGCACCTCCATCATGTAGGCGGTCGAGTTGAGCGACACCGTGACCAGCGCGGCGTTGAACGGCGACCACACCGTCAAGATCTGCGATGCGCTCATGCCCTGACCCGCCAGCGCACCCGTGCCCGCGTAGTAGATGATCAGGCCCTGAATCATCATCGGCGTGCCACGCACGACCTGTGAGTACAGCTTGGCAAATCCTGCCCCCACGACCTTCATGAGGCGCACGAAGTCGTTATCTGAGCGGTCGGGCTCCTGCACGCGAAGAAACACCAACGCCAGGGCCAAGAAGAACGCCACGACGGTGCCGACGAGTGCGATAATCACGGTGTTGACGATGCCCTGCACGAACGTCGGCCACATGTTGTAGAGCATGTAGGCCATCGAGCCGAGGAAGTCCGTCGGGTTGGTGGGCTGGGCGATGGCCCACCCCACGAGGCTGACGGTACCCATCACGAGGCGATCGGCCACGAAGGCCAGTGCAACGGCCCACACAGCGTAGGACACGTACCTCTCGGCCCTGCGCGCGAAGGGGCGACAGAAGGGAGAGCCGCTCTCGTACGCATCGCCCTTCCAGTGGGCAAGCTTGCTCACAAGCGCGAGCGCAGACAGAACGACCCACGCGAGCAACAGGTAGTAGAGGACGGATTCGAGCGCATACGACGCCGCGAGGAAGCTCAGCGGCGAGTGGGGCTGGTTTCCAAACCAGAGGCCCACCAGCGCGACCACGCTCGTGCCCAGGAAGACATAGCGATGGTCGGCCGTGACAAAGCCCCTGAGCCGGGCAAGCCGCGTGCGTGTAGGGTTTGGCAAAGACATGAAGGACCTTTGTGCTCCTTGGCGCCTGGGCGCAGGTTAGATAGTGGTCAGTGCATGGACATGGTCATCGTGGTGCCACGCCGTCATGTCTGACGGCATGGCACGGAGCGTTGACGTGGCGCTACTCAGGCAGGCGGCCCTGGACGGCGTCCCACTCGGCCTGACGCTGCTCCTGGGTGACGCTCCTGATGACCTCATTGATCTTGGCGAGCGTCTCGTCGTGCCCCTTCGCGATGCCCGCGTTGATCGGCGCGTCCCCCTTGAAGAGGACCTTGCTGCCGCCAACCTCGACGGCGACTAGATCTGGGTTCGCGGCGATGAGGCCCTTCTCGTTCTCGACGTCATACGTGATGGCGTCGCAGGTACCCTGGTTGAGACTGGAGAGCTGCGCGGGCACGGAGTCGACCGGGGTCATGTGGTTGACGTTTGGGATCTCGTCGATGACGGTGTCGAGCAGGGTGTCGCGCTGCCCGAGAACAGCCGTGCCCGAAAACGCGTCCAAGCTGGTCGCGCCCTCGAGCCTCGAGCCCCTCTTGACGAGGAGGCCGTAGTGGCCCGTCCAGTACGCATCTGAGAAGTCGATGGACTGACGGCGTTCGTCGGTGGCGGTCATGCCACCACAAATGATGTCGATCGACCCCTTGGCCAGACCCTCAACCAGGCCCGAGAACTCCATCTTGACCGCGACGGGCTCAAAGCCAAGCGCCGCGCCGATCCGCTTGGCAAAGAAGACGTCGTAGCCGTCGGCATAGGCTCCCTCCTGGCCCTGGACGGGGATGGTGCTCTCGGCGGCTGTGGAGGTCTGCCAGTTGAACGGCGGGTAGGCCACCTCCATGCCCACGCGCATCGTACCGCTGTCGCCAAAGCTCGACGCAGGACCCGAGCCGCTGGGCCCCGAGCTCGTCGTCTGGGTGGAGGGTCCGCAGGCGGCCAAGAACGTCGTGCTCGCGACGCCTGCGACAACAACGCCTGAGAGCGCAAGGAAGCTGCGGCGAGAGGTGCTGATACTCATGGTGAGTCCCCCTTCTAGGGTCTGTTGCGGGCAAACGTTGGGCGCGAGCACAGGACGCACGCGGCCCCGTAGCACAGTGTAGCCGTTGCGGGCGCACCGCAGACGGCTACCGCAAGAAAGTAATGGCCTCGAAACCCGCACGCTGGGACGTGGCGAGGTCGTCGTGAGGGCATGGCGAGGTCACCTTCATCGCATGCCAGGGCGATGTTGGGGCGAGCGACCGGGCAGGTGCACGTCTCCCCCTACGTCGCCCTCTTTCCTGGCCCAGCCGCTAGAGCTAAGCTATACGCATGCAGTGAGCATACGCCCCACCACAGGAAGGACGTGTTTCGTGAGGGTCCTCGTTATCGGCATCGGCGTCATAGGAAGTTATCTGGCACATGCGGTCTGCGACGCGGGAAACGACGTGACCGCAGTCGCACGGGGACGCTGGGGCAGGACCATCCGCGACAAGGGTCTTGTGATCCACCACCGCGTGCAGCACAAGACCACCGTCGACCACCCCCGCGTGGTCGATGCCATCCCCCAAGGCGTACACTTTGACGTGGCCTTCTCCGTGATGCGACAGGATCAGCAGATAGCCGCCCTTCCCGAACTCGAAGGCATCGACACAGAGCTGCTCGTACTCGTGGGAAACAACCTGCGCGCCCACGAGACGGCCGACCGACTCGGGGCACACGGGCATGCCGGGCGCGTGCTCTTTGGCTTTCAGAGCACCGCCGGCCTGCGCGAGGCAGACCGTGTCGAGTGCGTGCGCTGGGGCGCCACGGGACTTGACGTGGCGCCACTCCACGGCAGGCCCACAGCCGCAGACAGGGACCTTCTTGCCCGCGTGCTCACGGGCAACTACCAACCCAAATGGACCCATGACTTCGAGGACTGGCTCCTCTGCCACGCTGCCGTGGTACTGCCGGTCTGCTTCGTCTCCTACCTCTGTGGCTGTAACCTGCACACGGCGTCGCGCGAGCTGCTCCACCAGATGACAGCTGCCCAAGGCGAGGGCCATGCGCTGCTCGCCCACCTCGGGCATCTCATGGTTCCCGAGGGGAGGAGGGGCCTCTTTGACGGCGGGGTCAGGACACGGGCATGGAACGCCCTCATCTGGATAGGCGCACACACAACGATAGGGACGCTCTGCGCGGATAACCACTGCAAGCACGCTCCCAAGGAGATGCGCGACCTCGACGTGGAGTTCGAGCGCCTGCGCAAACCCATACCAGAGTTTGCCATGCCCAATTGGGACGGCCTACTCGCTAAGATGGGAGGCTGGGATGACGTCTGCGCACGGTGGGACAGGGGCCGCAGCTGAGGCTGGGGTCCACAACCCCCACCGCAGCAGCATCACCGACCACCCAAACACAGGAAAAGAGAGCCAGAACGAGGAGAGTGTCATGGACTATCGCAAGGAATCGATGGAGCTGCATCGTAGGGTACGGGGAAAGATCGAGACCGCGACCCGCGTGGCCGTGGATAGCGCTAAGGCCATGAGCCTCGCCTACACGCCCGGCGTCGCCGAGCCCTGTCTCGCGATCCAAAGGGACCCAAGCCAGAGCTATGCCCTCACGCGCAGGTGGAACACGGTTGCCGTGGTAACAGACGGGACGGCCGTTCTGGGCTTGGGCGACATCGGTCCCGAGGCGGGCATGCCCGTGATGGAGGGCAAGTGCGCCCTGTTCAAGGCCTTCGGCGGCGTGGACGCCATCCCGCTGTGCGTGCGCTCCAAGGACGTAGGAGACATCGTGCGCACAGTGGGGCTTCTGGCGGGGAGCTTCGGCGGCGTCAACCTGGAGGACATCAGCGCCCCTCGCTGCTTCGAGATCGAGCGCAGGCTCAAGGAGTCCTGCGACATCCCCATCTTCCACGACGACCAGCACGGCACGGCCGTGGTCACCCTAGCGGGCATGATAAACGCGCTGAGGCTGGTGGGAAAGAGCCTCGACGAGGTACGCATCGTGACGTCGGGCGCCGGGGCGGCCGGCGTGGCCATCGTGCGGCTCCTCATAGACATGGGCCTGCGCAACGTCGTCATGTGCGACCGGCAGGGTGCCATCTATGAGGGGAGGAAGGGCCTCAACCCCATCAAGGAGCAGATGGCCACCATCACCAACAAGGAGCGTGCAAGCGGCTCCCTCGCCGAGGTCATCTGCGATGCCGACGTCTTCATCGGCGTGTCCGCCCCGGGTGTCCTGACAGCCGAGATGGTGAGGAGCATGGCCGCAGACCCGATCGTCTTTGCCTGCGCCAACCCCACGCCCGAGATCTACCCCCAAGACGCCCGCGCGGCAGGCGCCGCCGTGGTGGCCACGGGGCGCTCCGACTTCCCCAACCAGGTCAACAACGTCCTATGCTTTCCCGGCATCTTCCGCGGTGCGCTGGACGTACGGGCGTCTGACATCAACGGTCCCATGAAGGTCGCGGCGGCGCGCGCCATCGCGGGCCTGGTGGGTGACGACGAGCTGCGGGCAGACTACATCCTCCCTCACACCTTCGATCCACGGGTGAGAGATGCCGTGGCAGATGCCACGGCACAGGCCGCGCGAGAGAGCGGCGTCGCACGGGCGTGATGCCAGGCCTGGAAGCCGGCGACAACGTTGGAGTCGTCGGTCCGCGAAAGGCTGGCCCTTACCAGCCAGTCACGACATGCCTGCCTTGTGCCACGCCACGGCGGCCTGGACCCTGTCGCGCATGCCAGTCCGGGCGAGTATGCGCGTGACGGCACGCTTGACCGAGGCGGGCTGGATAACGAGCCTCTCTGCGATTTCGGCGTTCGAGAGGCCATCTGCCACGAGGGAGCAGATCTCGCGCTCGCGCTTGGTGAGCCTGCGAAACAGCGCCCTCAGCCTCTCTCGCTCGCTACCTTGCTTAGCGCGGCGCACGCCCCGCTTGAGCATCTCGCGCGTGATGCGCGGGGTAAGCACGGCGTCTCCCGCCGCGACCGCCCTGATGGCATCGCGTAGCTGGACCGCCCTCACGTCCTTGAGAAGGAAGCCCGACGCACCGGCGTCGAGAGCCCCGAAGGCGTAGTCGTCCTCGTCGTAGGTGGTCAGGACGAGGACGCTCACGCGCGGATACGCTCCCGCGATCCGCGCCGTCGCCTCGATGCCATCCATGACCGGCATGCGCACGTCCATGAGGACCACATCCGGCAGCGCTATCCCAAGCTTTGCTGCTCTTGCCAGCCTATCGAGCGCCTGCTGGCCGTTTTCTGCCTCGAGTGACACGAGCATACCCTTGTCTCGACGAATCATGAGGCCTATGCCCACCCTCACCGGCTCCTGGTCATCGACGATCATCACTCTGATCGGCTCGCCCACCCGCGTATCCTCAGGCATCAAAGTCCCCTTGTCCCGTGTCGCGGCGGCCAAAGCGCGGAACGGTCGCGACAACCTCCCATCCCCTGTCCCGCGCAGGGCCGGCACGCCACGTGCCGCCCACATGCTCGACCTCATCTTGAAGGCGAGAGAGCCCAAACCCTGCCCTTGCGGGAGCTTTCGGGTGGCACCCATCATCACGCACGGTAAGTGTGCAAGAGCCTTCGTCGTCAAAGTCGAGCGCCACAGAGACGCGCGTCACCGACCTGCCATGGCGAATGGAGTTGGTTGCGGCCTCGCGGGCGATGCGGAAGCACAGGTCGTCTTGCCCCTCGTCGCTCGGATGCTTGCCTGAGGTGGTCAGGACTGCGGCAACACCCGTTGCGCGGATGTCGTCCATGCAGGCCCTGAGCTCGTCGAGGTCATGAAGGTCATCGCCCCGTAACGGCGCGGACGATCCTGCGGGGTCAGCGTCGATGGACGCCGAGATGGCACGCACGGCGCTCCTCGTGTCCGCGAGTCCCGATCGCGCGAGTTTGCCGATCAGGGCCGAGACCCGCCTCGCGTCCTCATCGTCTGATTCACAGAGGCCCTCCGCGAGTGCGATGATAGCCGTCAGGTCATGCCCCACCGAATCATGGAGCTCCCCGGCGATGCGACTTCGACGCTCGGCGCGCCTTCGGGCGGCGTGCTCCCGCTCGATCTCTTGTGTCGCCTCACGCTTGGCCCTCTGCATGCGAGAGACAAGACCACCCACCACAGCGACCGTAAGCAGGCAACTGCGGATGATCGCGTGTCCGGCAAAGCCCCCCGCGATCGCCTCGGGCAGCACCGCCACAAAGGCGAGCGCGCCACCGACGAGGCCCTTGACAGGTCGGGCCTTTGCGATCACGGCAAACACAGCCATGCACAGGGGCACGATCGTGAGGAATGTGATCTCCGAGCAGAGCGTGAGCAGCGACTCGAGCACCACGATGACAAAGGGCGCGCGATAGCGGAAGAACACGCCGATCGTGCTCGCCGGCGTGATGCAGAGCAGGGCGAGAAGCGCCGTGGGCGTAGGCGGCCCATCGGGAAGGATCGAGATGTAGCGCGTGAGAAAGAAGACCTCGTAGAGCGCACAGGCGACAGGTGCGACGAGCCTGCCCGACGGCACCTGTCGCCACCGGGCGAGCCTGCGGCCAAGGGCCGTGTCCACACCCGCCTTACCCATGCCTATACTCCCCCACATCCGATTCGTCGGCCTTACGAGTGCCACTGTCGGCGGATGCAGCCTACCGGTTCCTCTCAGCCGCACACGCCCCAAGACAGCCCTGCGTCAATCCTGTGCGCCGCAGGTCGCCAGGCACCTGCCCTTCGCCTTGCATCGTAGTTCTGTCACCGCCCTGTGACCGCCCACCCTCTGCGCTCCATATGAACGCTGCAAACCGCCTCTACGCCGACCACCGCGCTTCCTCTCACACCCAGAGCCTCCTACACCGTGGCCACGATGTCTTGGCGAGAAAGGCGTCGCGTGGCGAAGGCGCAGGCAAGCGCCACATACATGATCGAGAACAGCGAGACTTGGATGATCGTCGCCATCGAGAGATCCACGAGGTTGTTCGAGTTCATCGCCGTCTGCACGAGTGAATACGGGAAGACGTTGCCGGCACCCGCCAGCGTGGCGACGAGCCCTGCGACACCACCTGCTAGCGCAACGCCCACCGGGGCCGCAAAGCTGCGAACCAGCATGGAGACGACGAGCTGGAATGCGACGATGACCAGGCTGCCAAGAAATCCAAGTCCCAGGTAGAGCGCGATCTGTGCTATTGGGAACGTGCCCGGCACGCCGAGCACGACGCCGCTTACCACATAGAACGCGGCGATGGAGGCGAAGCTCACGGCAGAAAGCACGGCGCCCACGATGAGCTTGGCGCCAAATACGCAGCCTGGGGATACCGGAGCGCACATGAGGCTATTCCAGTTTGCACCCGCATGCTCCAGGCGCCACAGGTACGAGCAACCCACACCTAAAAGGGGCGGTAAGAAGAAATAGCAGATGAAGATCGTTTGCTGGGTCCAGAGGTTCTCCCAGCCGGGCGTGAGGACCTCGAGGTTTGCCGAGTAGTTGGCACTGCCGATGAAACATGAGAATGCGGGAAGCAGCAGGTAGGCAAGCCAGATGGGTGAGCGGCGAAGCTTCATGAACTCCGCGCGGACACATGAGCCAAGCATGCTAGAGCTCCTTTCTCGAGAAGGCGCGAGCCGCAAGCACAGACAGCAGCGCCGTCGCAACAATGAGCACGACGGCATACCCCCACGCCCACGGTCGGGAAACGTAGGCGGCAACCCCATCCTGCATGCTCACACCCACCGTGGAGAGCAGGCCAAAGTAGGCACTCGGCACCATGCGCATGATGGCTTCTGGAAAGTACATCGAGAACAACCCAAAGAATGAGAGCACCACGCCCGTAACCATGGGCACGAACTGGTTGGCCGCCAGAAGCGAGAGCGCCTGCGCGAGGGAGGCGCAGAAGACGCAGACGACACAGGTCGAGACCCAATAGATGGCAAGCTCGCGAACGGGAATGGCGTCGAGCTTGGCGGCGACGGTAATGCCCACAAGACCCGCCTCCTGCAACGTGACCACGATCGCCAGCATGCCCGTCGATACAATCAGCTTCGTCCAGAAGAGGCTACCCGCCCGCTGCAGAGTAAGCAGAGACTTGAGCATGTCGCCGCCAGCCTCGACGTCGCACACCGTCGCGGCGATCACGGTGGAGAGCAGCGGCAGAAACACGGCGTTGAGCGCAGGCGCCTGCAAAAGCAGGGCAGGGTAACCTGGCGTCGCACCTCCCCCACGGTGGCCAAACCAGCCGTGGCCCAGCCACAGGAGCTGCATGGCCACCATGCAGAGCGCGATGAGCCACAGACGCTTGTGGCGAAGCTTCTTAAGCTCGAGTCTGAGGGCAGAGGCGAGGGCAAGGCCCTGGCCCTCACTCAAGGTGAGGGCGTACCTCTCGCCCATCACAACGTCACCTCCATGCCCGTAAGACGCAGGAAGATGTCCTCGAGCGACTCTCTGCGTTCCTCCAGCCTCACGATGCCAATGCCCCGACCGGCAAGGCCAAGGCTGAGTTGTCCCACAGACGCGTCATCCGCAGCCCCCACGCACAACCAGTTGCCATCGGCTACGACGCCCTCCAGCACGCGTGCCGCCTCGGTGTTGTCTGTCGTTCGCAGCGCGAGCCAGCGCCTGCCTTGGGCGTGCAGGTCTGCCATGGGACCCTGCCAGGCCATGCGGCCTTTGTTGATGATGCCCACGTAATCGGCCATCTGGTCTATCTCGGCAAGCAGGTGGCTCGACACCACCACCGTGGTGCCAAGCATCTGCGGCAGCCTCTTGATGAGCGCGCGGATCTCGTGGATGCCGCTCGGGTCCAGGCCGTTCGTCGGCTCGTCGAGCAGGAGCAGCGGCGGCTTTCCCATGAGCGCCGCCGCGATGCCCAGGCGCTGCCTCATGCCCAAGGAGAAGTGTCCGACCCGCTTCCTCTGGGCGGACGGACCGTCAAGGCGGACGATCCTGAGCGCGTCGTCTATCTCGCCTGCGGGAAGCCCGCGCAGCTCGCTCACGATCTCGAGGTTCTCCCGCGCCGTGAGGTGGGGGTAGCAGCTCGGACTCTCGATAAGCGAGCCCACGTTGCGCAGCAGCTCCAGGCGGTTCTCGGGCGTCATGGGAACCCCGAGTACCTGCGCCCCCCCGCACGTGGGGTGAACCAGGCCCAGCAGCATCTTCATCGTCGTCGACTTGCCGGCCCCGTTGGGTCCCAGAAAGCCGTACACCGCCCCGCGCGGCACCACCATGTTCAGGTCGCTCACGACGGTGGACTCCCCATAGCGCTTGGTAAGACCCCGCGTGACGACCGCGACCTCTTGTGTCATACCGACTCCTTTCCGATCGCCGTCCGGTATGACTGCATCGTCTCAGCTTGCGGGCGTCTCGCGGCCGCCATTTGCCGCTTTGACACCCGAGGGTGACAGCGGCGGGGCCGTATCTGGCCGACCAGCGACATCCGCACCAACTTCGTCGAGGAAGGAGGCGTGATGGCCAAGACCCCGCCGGCAGCTGAGTCGCTCCCAGCCAGCAGGCAGAGTCCGTTTGCCGAGGCAAGGGAGGCGAGCCTGATGAGCAGGTCGATAATGGTATCCATCGGGCCGCCTCGCGGGAGTCACACCCCCCTTAAGGATGCGAGACCCGGGATAAGGAGGAGCAGATGCCAGAGGAGCTGTCCAAGAAGCGGGTGGACGGCGGCGTAGACCCCCTCGGCAAGCTCGCGGGGGGCATGGCGCGAACCGCCAACACAAGGGCCCGGGCGAGGGCCAAGGCGGCCAAGGTCACAGGCGCCGGGGTCGCAGCGATCCGGGCCAGGGCGAAGAGGGCACACCAGGCGCTCGGCGGCGAGTACGGCGACAGCTTCAAGGGCAACCTTCTTGGGGAGGATGGCACGTACGAGATGCCGAAGCCCCTGGTCGACGACCGTGAGCGCGTCGAGCTTGGCACGCTCACGAGGCGCTACGAGAAGCTCACCTCGCCAAGCCCCCTCGCCAAAGCGGGAAAGCAGCTCAACGACAAGGTACCCGCCCAGGTAAAGGCGCTCACAGGCAAGGTAGGAGAGGTCGCCAAGGGCAGTCTCAGCGGCCTCACGAGGCAGGAACTCATGGCTAGTGCCCTCAAGGTGGCTGCGGAGGGCTTCGCCGATCTTGAGAGGCGGGCGGCCAGGGCGAGCGTCAGCAGGGAATACGTGATCCGGCGCATCAACGAGGGCGCGCAGGGGCAGAAGGTCTCCTCGCTCTCCGAGATCTGCCTGCTGCGCGCCTACGACGTCGCCGCAGTGACCGCAAGCGAGTGCCGACAGCACATGGGAATCGCGCTCGTCGAGGGAGGGGGCACCGGCGCCGCCGGCTTCTGGGGCCTGCCCGCGAACCTCGCCCTTAGCATGCTCATCTACTTCCGTGCGGTCCAGTCAGTCGCCATGTTCTACGGCTACGACGTCAAGGACGGCCCCTCCGGCGAGCTCGACATCGCCAGCGAGGTGTTTCAGGGCGCCCTCGCACCAAAGACGAGGACCGACGTCATCAGCGAGTATATTGGAAAGACGCTCGTCTACGCCGAGTCTGCCGCCGTAAAGCAGGCAACCAAGAGGGGTTGGGCGGCGATGGTCGAGCAGGGGGGCGCCGCGCTCACCATTGCCCGGATCCGCGCGCTCGCCAACGGGCCAGCGAGGAAGGCCGTCGAGAGGGGCGGACAAAAGGCCCTCGAGGCGGGCGTCTTCAAGAAGGCACTCGCCCAAGTGGGACAGAAGATGTCGCTCAAGACCGTCGGCAAGATGGTCCCTGTCATCGGGGCAGGGTTCGGCGCCCTCTTCGATACCGCCCAAATGGGCAGGGTCCTCGACTTCGCGGACATCTTCTACCACGTGCGTTTCATCAACGAGAAGGAGGAACGGGCGCAAAGGCTCATCGAGCAGTCCCCTTTTGCTAAGGAGACGCAGAACAAATCATCCTGACCAGTCGAGAAACCGTCCTGTCCGTAAAGAGACTCCCCCGCGAAGGGTCGTCTCCGGGTAAGGGTAAGGTCCAGGTCACACCCCGGCCGGGGTGTCTTGACGTCGGCACAACGGCTGCGGGTTCGGAGCCCGTCCCGGCCAGTGCTGCCACTCGGCCCTGAATGTTCCGTCTCGTACGTTCACCACCGAGTGGCAGTGTACGGAGCGCTGCCCAACACGCTCACCGCCGAGTGGCAGTGTAAGGAGCGCTGCCACTCGCCCTTAAGCGTACCGGTCGCACTGCCACTCGGCCCTGATCGTACCGATACGGTACGCTCGATGCCGTCTGGCAGTGAGAAACGCACTGCCACTCGCCCCTGAACGTGCCGCCCAGCACGTTCACCACCGAGTGGCAGTGAGGACTGCACCTCTTCGAGATCTACGGCAAGAAGATCGACCTCTCCGCAACCTCCCTGCCCTATTCCCTACCCCAGATGAGCGGAGTCTCCATCGGGCACGTGACTTCGATCGCCCCGTACAGCCCGTTGGCGGCGGAGGTCGGCGCGAACGGGCCCAGCGCCCCGCCCTCTCGTGACCTGACCCGTCGAGAGCCCCCTTCGCCGCGCGTGTGAGAGCGGCCGGCGGCGCCCCCTATCCCCGCAGCGGCGCCCCCTATCCCCGCGCATGCATGTTGACGCACGGGCAGGACTCCTGACCGAACCTGGTCGAGGGATTCTCCTCCAAGATGACCCGCCAGACGCTGCGCTCAGATCCGGGTCTCGAGCAAGGACGAGCCCGAGGAGAGGACCCTGCGCTACCTCGGGGAGGCGGACGCCGGGCCGTGCGGACGCCGGGCCGTGCGGGGGCGGGACCCGTCGGACATGGACCCGACGGCCAAGGGACCCGTCGTGGACACCCTCCTTTCGGATGGGGCAAACAAGGCAAGTTAGTTGCTGGACGCTATGGCAGTCGGCTTACCGCGCCCCGCAGCAGGGCAAAAGCCGCCATCACGGAAGTACGACAGGGCTGGGACCACCGCTGGCGCCACCATCGTAGTTGATGACTTGCTTGCCAAAGTCACGTTTATAAGGAATGCTGTGATACTATCATTTAGATAAGTTTAACTTTTGCGGGAGAGGTCATGGTTCGAGGACTCGCAAACAGGGAACAAATGACGCCGCAGTTCTCCGAGGGCTGCGGCGCGATATACTCGGCTCACCGAGACGCTGTTTCAGGTAGCTGGGTTGATTTCCCCATTCCACGGGACGTCGGCGTCGGTCGAATCCGTTCGCTTGGAGCCTCGGGTCCTATCGCTGCGTGCGAGCACCGCATGTCGTTCTCGAGAAGCGTGAGCTTCTCTGATGAGGCGCCGTCTCGATCGGTCAGCGTGGGATTCTGCGTTGGAGCAGAGGTCGAGTGGGCCACCAGCTGTTCCACCACCCGTCAGGTCACCAAATCAGTCGATACCGACTCGCTCTTCATACAGTCTGGAGGCAGGGGATCCTACAGCATCTGCTATCTTGAGGACTTGGAATACGAATTCGTCAGCCTGTACGTTCCCTTAGGCATGGCAGGTCGGCACAGCGCGGATGGCGATATCGGGGCCGCCCTGGATGGCGCGGATGGGTTCGAGGCGCCCATGACTCCCGCTATGAGGGCATCCCTGACATCCCTGCGCCACAATGCCTTCGTCGGCTGCGCCGGCAGGCTGTACGCCGAAGGAAAGATCCTCGAGTTGCTGGCCTCGGTTGTTGCCCTGCTCGACACCGGCAGGCGTCGGGAAAACCACGGTATCCCCAGATCAGACCGCGAAGCCGTCGAGCAGGCGAAGCTCATCCTCGACTCCAGGCTGATCGATCCGCCGACCTATCCCGAGCTCGCCCGAATGGCGTGCCTGAGCGAGTCGAAGCTTTCGCGTGCCTTCAAGCAGGCCTATGGCGTCACCATCCATGCGTACGTGATATCGTGCCGGCTTGAATGGGCCCGCACGCTCATCGAGATCGGTAAGATGAGTGTCGCGCAGGCAGCCGCGACTGTAGGCTATGCGAATCCAAGTCATTTCTCACAGGCCTTCAAAGAGCGCTACGGCGTCTCCCCGAGCAGCATCTGACCGAGGCCGTCTCAACAAAAATACCGAATTTGAGTTGATTTCGAATCGTTTTCGGTTGATGCAACCCACTAAAAACAATCAAATAGGGGTCAAATGGTCTAAGCGGATCAAGGAGGCCTCTATGAGTCAGATTGAAAGGGCGGCTGACAGGATGTCGGCCAAAGACCTCATCCTTGTCGGCGTTCTTGGTGGCACGGCAGCGGTCGTCTGCATGGTGATAGGGATCGTCTGCGGGCTGTCCCCTATCACCAACCCGTTCTACCCAGCGTTCGCGGCAATTCCCAACGGTATCATCTACATGCTGATGCTCGCCAAGGTACCCAAGCGCGGGGTGTTCACCACCTCGGGCGTGGTCTACGGCCTCATCTTCCTCGTGATGGGCACGTTCTGGTTCACCGTGACGTGCTTCTTCCTCTCTTGCGTGTTGGCAGACGTTGTCATGTGGGGAAACCCCCGGAGCCCGAAGCGCATGCTCGTCGGATACGCGCTAAGCGTCGCCGGACTGTCATTTGGCTACTGTGGCGCCATCGTCCTTCTGCGTGACGCGTTCAGCCTGACGATGAGGAACAACAAGATTCCCGCAGAGTACAGCGACGCCCTCAACTCCTTCATATCCGACCCCATGCTCCTCGTGATGGTGGCGATCGGCGTGGCTCTCGCCATCGTCGGCGGAGTCATCGGACGCAAGGTGCTGCGCAGGCACTTCATCCGCGCCGGCCTTGTCGGGGAGTAGGCGACATCTGTGGGAAGGCAGCCTGCACCGCAAGTCCTTGGGTGTGCAATGCCTTGGCCCAGCCGTGATGCCAGGAGCCCAACGTGACGGCTGACACACGTAAGGCTGAGGATATACGGCGACTGATATCCACCATCCCGCACGGGGTCAAGGGCTTGGACCCCCGCACGAAGCTCGTGATAATCATCGTCACAAGCGCGTTGTGCCTCATGGCAAGAGGCGAGGCGATCGTGCTCGCGATAGCTGCCGCCGCGTTCGCCCTTGCCGCCGCAGGCGGCAGCGGACGTGCGGCCGCCATGGCTCTTGCAGCCTATGCGATCATGAACCTTCTTCTCGCCCTTGCCGCCGCATACAGACTGCCGCTTCTCTCCACCATCCTCCTTGTCATCGGCTTCACGCTAGTCAAGTTCATCCCGGTGTTCCTGCTCGTGTCGTGGTTCGTGCAGAGCACCCGCACCGGGGAGCTTATCTGCGCCCTGGAGCGCTCGCACCTTCCCAAGGAGGCGACGATTCCTCTCGCTGTGGCCCTGCGCTATGCGCCCACCATCGGCAGAGAGGCCTCCCACATACGCGACGCGCTGAGAATGCGCGGACTGGAGGTGACGGGCGCAGGTGCGCTCAAAAGGCCGCTCGCTGCGCTCGAGCATCTCATGGTGCCTCTGCTGATGAGGTGTCTGAAGGTGGCGGACGAGCTTTCCCTCTCGGCCATAAGCAGGGGCATAGAGAGCAGCCGCGAGCGCACGTGCGTGAGAGATGTCAGGCTGAGGGGACGAGACGCCGTCGCCCTCGCCGTCCTCGTGGCATTTACGGCCCTGGTAGCCGTAGGGAACACAACGCCGCTCGGTGAAATCGTGGTCTGGCAGGTGATCATGTGATCTCAATAGAGAACGTCTCATTTCGCTATGCGGGTGCCGAGACGCAAAGCGTCTCCTCGCTCAACCTGCGTGTCCCCAAAGGGGAGTGCGTGTTGATCTGCGGGCCGTCCGGAAGCGGCAAGACCACCGTGGCCCGCCTTATCGGGGGCCTGATCCCCCGTTTCTTCGACGGAAAGCTGACGGGGAGCCTGAAGCTTAACGGTAAGGACATGCGCGGCATGACGGTCGAGGAGATCACCTCCGCCGTCGGAAGCGTGTTCCAAGACCCTCGGTCACAGTTCTTCACCACTGACACGACGTCCGAGATGGCCTTCACCTGCGAGAACATGGGGGTTCCGCGAGACGAGATGCTCGACCGGATAACCCTGTCGTCATACGTCTTGGATGTGTCCGGGCTGCTCGAGCGCAGCATATTCGACCTCTCGAGCGGAGAGAGGCAGCGCGTCGCCATTGGTTCCGTGCACGCGTATTCGCCACCGATTCTCGTGTTCGACGAGCCGTCAGCAAACCTCGACCCCGAGTCGACGAGACGGTTGGCGCAGGTCCTCGGCACCCTCAAGGAAGAGGGAAGGACCGTTGTCGTCGTCGAGCACAGGTTCGGCTACCTCTCCGATCTCATAGGCCGGGTCGTCGTCATGATGGACGGCAGGGAGGAGGCGGAGATGTCTTACGCCGAGTTCCTAGCGATGGATCCCGTCACGCACGAACGGTATTGCCTGCGGCAGGCGACGTGCGGCCATGCTCACTCAAAGGGCGCTCGAAAGGTGACGTCTTTGCCGCGTCTTGATATCTCCTCAGTGTCATTCTCATACAAAAGGAATCACGAGGCGATCAGGGACGTGAGCCTGAAGGCGTGCGGCGGGGAGGTGATTGCCCTCGTCGGCCCCAACGGGTCCGGTAAGACGACGCTCGCCAACGTCCTGTGCGGGCTGCGACGCCCCACAAGAGGCAGCATCTCCGTGAACGGGCGTCGCATGTCTCCCAAATCCCTCAGGAGGATATCGTACTTCGTCATGCAGGACGCCGACTACCAACTGTTCGGGGAAAGCGTGGAGGACGAGTTGATGCTCGGCGCGGAAGCCTGCCGCGACGCAGGGGAGCAAATGAGGCAGGTGTGCAAGAGGTTGGGACTCGCTGGGCTTGAGTCCCGCCATCCGGCATCTCTCTCTGGAGGACAGAAGCAGAGGGTCACGATAGGCGTCGCCCTCATGAAGCGCTCCGAGATCATGGTGTTCGACGAGCCGACTAGCGGGCTTGACGGGCTTAACCTGAGAAGAGTGTCAAATCTCATCCGCTCCCTGGCCGATGACGGCAGGGTCGTGTTCGTCATCACGCATGACTGCGAGCTCGTGATGGGGTGCTGCACGAGGGCTATTCAGCTGGTCGACGGTGAGCTGTCTGCAGATATGGACGTCTGTCTGGAGGGAAGCGCCATCTTGGCATTGTTCTAGCAGTCACCGATTCGGATGCTGCCCACCACAAGAACACGGGGGTCGAGGCATGCGACGAATTCACGATCGCCGACTTGCCGGGCTGGCGCTTGCTTCCTTCTGGTCGGCACTGGGAAAGAGGGCTCTTCGGGGGTTCGTGTGGGTTGACGCCTCGGCCAAGATGGCAACCTGGCAGCGGCGCCGCTCGCTCAGGGCCTGTCTTCCCGACCAAGCGGGAGGGGCCAGCGAGGGGGCGCCGCCGACACGCCATGGTGGCTGAGGCGCTCGTGCCACCTGACGCAGCTCGCGTCGCGATTCGTGTCGCGACTCGCGTCGCAACAGTGTACACAAATGACCAAAAACGGCTCCGGAGGGGCCATTTCCACCGATTTGTGTACACTATTGTATCCCCACGTCTGTCCACAACAGCGCAACAGCCCAACAGTGTACACAAATGCCCCAATCCGGCGCGGAGAGGCCCGATCCTCCCATTTGTGTACACTATTGCGATCCCAAGGCCACCCACAACCCAAGCCCACGGCCCAATAGTGTACACAAACGCCCCAAAACGGCGCGGAGAGGCCATTTCCACCGATTTGTGTACACTGTTGCGTCGTCGCCCTGGCAGTGAGACCCACATCGCCGGAGTGGTGACGCAACCACCTACCCACACGAACTCACGAAGCCTCGGAAAGAGGCGGCCATTAGATTTCCCAGACGGGAACGGCCTGAACGTCCTTTGCCATGACGTATGCCTCTCTGGTTTGACATATGACATGGCCAAAGCCCACTTCGTAGCCGGAAAGGCCCTCAAGGTAGGCGAAGTTCTTGATCGCATCGCCTCCTACGGTCGCCGATGTCCTCACCTCCACTGGATGGAGGGTGTGACCATCTTGGACAACGAGGTCGATCTCATGCCTTTTCGAATCGCGGTAGAACCAGACGTCGCGCAGACTCCTCCCAGCGTTCATGTAGCTCTTTAGGACCTCTGACACAACGAAGGTTTTGAATACGTGCCCTGCGACGGCGCCGTTGCGCAGCTGCTCGGGGGTTGTCCATCGCGCCAGGTGGCACACAAGGCCCGTGTCCATGAAAAAGAGCTTCGGCATCTTGGTCAGCCTCTTATCAACGTTTGTCCAAAACGGTTCTATCACGCGGACGATATTCGAGGCCTGAAGCACCGAGAGCCACGCCTTGACAGTCTTATGATCGACTCCTACCACGTTGCCGATGTCGGTAGCGTTGAAGAGCTGTCCGGACCTCGCGGCACAGGCTACCATGAAGCTGTAGAACTTTGCCTCGTCCTTCACGTTGACAAGGCCCCTCACGTCGCGCTCGAGATAGGAGGAGACGTAATCGGTGTAAAAGGAGTCCCATTCGACGACGGTGTCGTCCTGCAGCTCTGGCATGAATCCCCTGTGTATGACACTCCAGACATCGATACCAGGGTCGCTTTTTGGCGCTTTGATCGCGGAGGGGACGTAGGGGCGAGGTCCATCGACCGTCCCCGTCAGTTCCCTTAGGCTCAATGCGGGCATCTCGAGAATCCTCACCCTTCCCGCAAGGGACTCGCTGACGCCCTTCATGAGATGGTAGGTGTGCGAGCCGCTCAGCACGATTCGACCCTTCTCGTCGGACTGATCGACGATCCACTTGATAGGGGAAAACAGCTCCGGAGCGCGCTGGATCTCGTCGATGATCAAGGGGAGGTCCTTCGACTCGAAGAAGAGAACTGAATCCTGCTTTGCAAGCAGGTATTCGCGGGGGTTGTCCATCGAAACGTAATTGAAGGACTCGCCGAGGTGCTGTTTGAGGACCGTCGTCTTGCCTACCTGCCGCGCCCCTGTCACGAGGACGACCTTGCCCTGCTTGAGCATGGCATCGATTGTCGACTCGATCTCGCGCTTGATGTACATGGACAGCCTCCTTATTGAGGGGCTCATTATTCCATGCAAATCTCTATATTGTCAATATTGGGGATTATATTCCCAATATTTGCTACCCCACTCGATCGATGAGCGGGCGTCGCCGCCACGCGCCGCTACCGTGCCTGCGCCTCGTGCGCAGAAGCATGGCCGACGTCCTCGAAGGCACATGGCCGGCTGACAGACCCGCGCCTGCATCTTCGGCTGTGTGCAGCGACACCAAGGTCCGTCGGCCGAATGCACGGAAGGGCCCGGGAAGGAGAGGCGCGTGGGGACGTGATCCTCACAGGAAGTGCGGCCCACGTTGAGGCGAGGTTGACATGCCGGAAGCTTGAGCCAACGGGTCCCCGAAGGGCCATCGGAGACTGGCGCACGCGCCGTTATGGGTCGGCTCCGATGCCTCCGGGCACACGCAGCCAGCTCGCAACGCCTCTCATCTCATTTTCCTGTACTCTATGAGATATGAGAATGAGATGAGAAGGCTGGTCGAAGATGGCGCTGCCGACAAGCATAGAGACCCTGCTCGGCGGTCAGGTGGTCGAGTGGGCGAGGATAGAGTTCAAGGAGACCTGGGACCCACAGGCGTCGCTCAAGACGATCTGCGCGTTTGCCAACGACATCGACAACTGGGGAGGTGGCTACCTCGTCTTGGGCGTCAGGGAGGCTGGCGGAAGGCGGGAGCCGGTCGGTGTCTCCTCCGAGAGGGTCGATCCATGGCTCAAGGACATGCTCAACAAGTGCAAGCTCATCCAGCCACCATACATGCCCATCACAGAGGTTTGCTCGCATGAGGGCAAGACCTTCATAGTGATCTGGGCGCCAGGCGGCAGCCAGCGTCCGTACTCGTCCCCAAAGTCCATGGGCTCGAGGTCTGAGCGCACCCACTGGATTCGGAAGATGGCAAGCACCGTTGCCCCCTCTCACGCGGAGGAGCTTGACCTCTACACCCTGGCGAACAACGTGCCCTTCGACGATCGCGTCAATCACGAGGCCGACGTCTTTGACCTCAGCCTGCCTCTTATGAAGACATACCTCAAGGAGGTCGGAAGCTCGCTCTACGGCCTCGCGGACACCATGGACTTTCACGGAACTGTGCCGAAGCATGAACGTCGTGGACGGTCCCGCAGAGTACACGAAGCCCAAGAACGTAGGCCTCCTCTTCTTCTCCCCGGACCCCGAGAGGTTCTTCCCCTCCTCGGCGCACATCGACGTGGTGGAACTCCCCGACGGCGAGGGCGGCGACCGCATCTTCGAGCACTCCTTCACAGGACCCCTGGATGCCCAGCTACGCGATGCCCTGCGCTATCTGCGAAACAATGTCATCGAGGAGGTGGTGGTCAAACTCCCTGACCGGGCAGAGTCGCGCAGGTACTTTAACTATCCCTATGCAGCGATCGAGGAGGCACTGGCACACGCCGTCTATTACAAGGGATACGACACTCGCGAGCCCATCGAGGTCCGCATTCTTCCAGATAGGATCGAGATTCTCTCCCACCCCGGTGCGGATAGGTCCATCTCGATAGCGAACCTGAGGCGCTTCAGGGCGGTCAGCAGAAGGTACCGCAACCGCCGGGTGGGCGAGTTCCTCAAGGAGCTGCACCTCACCGAGGGTCGGAACACCGGAATACACAAGATGCTTCGGTCCCTCTCCGAAAACGGGTCTCCGCAACCGCTTCTGGAGACCGACGAGGAGAGGCTCTACTTCCTTACGACGATATACGCGCGAAATCCCGGCAACGAGGGCGCTCCCGCTGAGCCAAGGACATCCAAGAAGGCCTCGGAGAGGAGAGAGCAGGTGCTCGCATACCTGTCGGAGCACCCGTCGTCCACCCTCTTAGGCGCCAGCGTGGAGCTTGGTGTGGGGATGTCGACCCTGAACAGAGATGTCGCCGAGCTGAAGGCAGAAGAGAAGTTGCGGCGCGAGGGGCCGAACAAGGGAGGGATGTGGGTCGCCCTCTGAGAAGCCAGCTTGGGGCGCCAGCTCTCATCTCATTTTCTCATCCCATGAGAGGTGAAAATGAGATGAGAAAACAGAGACTTCGTGAGTTCGTGTGGGTGGGTGGTTGCGACACCGCCCCGGCAGCGTGGGCCTCACCGCCAGGGTAACGACGCAGGAGTGTACACAGATTGGCTAAAATGGCCTCTCGGAGCCGTTTTGGGGCATTTGTATACACTGTTGCGACTCGCGAGGCGCCCCGTGGTGACGCAGGGGGACGCAAGAGTGTACACAGATCAGTCAAAATGGCCTCTCGGGTCCGTTGGGACTGCGGTGGGAATCTTGGACCGAGAGGGGACCGGACGCGTGACACTGCCGCAGAACGGCCCCGGCGCCCACGCCTGCCCCGGCACCGAGCCCTGCCACCACGAGTTCTCCGACGCCTGTGCGCGCGTCGAGGGAGCCAACGACGCCAGGGCAAGGAGGCGCGCGACGGAGGAGAGGCGCAGGCCGGGGGGCTCGGGCAGGCCCGCCGACGGGCAGCTCGCG
>ERZ773049.43-NODE-43-length-68038-cov-9.186311_pt1 | contig 68038 bp, 55 predicted proteins | sample MGYA00580633_ERZ773049 | MGnify/ENA primary metagenome ERZ773049 (study PRJEB29015, sample SAMEA2737991) | human oral metagenome | biome: human oral; feature: human-associated habitat; material: dental | place: China | collected 2066 ...
CCGGTGGCCAGCAGCGCCGTGGCCAGGGCAGCCGCGGCCAGCGCCACCGGGCGGGAAAGGGAGGAAGGGAAGCGGGTGTTCATGTTTCGTAGTGTCTCCGTGGGCGATTCTTCCTGCGCAGCACGCCGGTGGGGGCCAGCAGCAGTGACAGGCAGTACATCAGGCCCAGGGTCAGCACGATGGTGGGACCGGTAGGCCATTCGTAGTGATAGGAAATCAGCAGGCCACTGACGCCGGCCAGCAAGGCGAGCCCAGCCGCCAGGACCAGCAGACCATTGACGGTACGGGCCCAGAAGCGGGCTGCGGCCGCCGGCAGCACCAGCAGGCCGATGGACATCAGTGTGCCCAGCGCATGGAAGCCTGCCACCAGGTTGATGACCAGCAGGCCCATGAAGCCGAAGTGGGCGATGCTGCCCCAGGGGCTCTTGCGGGGCAGCAGGTTGGCATCGACGCACTCGAAGACCAGCGGGCGGTAGAGCACGGCCAGGCCCAGCAGGCTCACGCTGGCGATGACGCCGATCAGCAGCAGGGTGTCGTCATCAAGCGCCAGCACCGATCCGAACAGGACGTGCAGCAGGTCGACCTGGTTGCCGTAGGTGGAGACGATGACCACGCCCAGCGACAGGGACATGAGATAGAAGGCCGCCAGGCTGCTGTCCTCGGTCTGCCGGCCACTGCGGGCGACCAGGGTGGAGGCTGCTGCCACCAGCAGGCCGCTGATGATGCCGCCCAGGGTCATGGCGGGCAGCGACAGGCCGGCAATGAGGTAGGCAATGGCGGCACCCGGCAGGATGGCATGCGCCATGGCGTCGCCGGTGAGGCTCATGCGACGCAGCATGAGGAAGACCCCCACGGGTGCGGCGCCCAGCGACAGGGCCAGACAGCCGGCCAGGGCGCGGCGCATGAAGCCGAATTCGATGAAGGGGCCGATGAGCCCGTCCCACAACTCAGTCACGTGGCATGGCGTTGTCCGCCCCTCGGTGAACGGCCGATGCGGCGGCCGGGATGGCGGTGGGCCCCTCGCACCAGCGCGTGCTGGGCTGACGGGCTGCTACCGAACGATCGACCGCACGCTGCCAGTTCTCTGGCGTGAGCACCTCGGCCGTGGGACCGACAGCGATCATCTCGCGTGCCAGCAGCAGGATGTGCGGGAACCACTGGCGGACGATGTCCTGCTCATGCAGCGCGGCAACAATGGTGACGCCCTGGGCATGCCAGCGGGCCAGCAGGTCCAGCAGCACCTGCTGGGTGGTGACATCGATGCCCACGAAGGGTTCGTCGAGCACGACCAGCTGGGCATCCTGCAGGATGAGCTGCGCAAAGCGCACCCGCTGGAATTCGCCACCCGACAGCGCGCTGATGACGCGGCCGGCGTAGCCGCGCAGGCCCACCATGTCCAGGGCCTCGGCCACCCGCGCAGCCCCCTGGCGGCCCAGCCGCCCGAAGGCGCCACACTGGTGCCACAGGCCCGAGGCCACCATGTCCTGCACGGTGATGGGAAACTGCCGGTCGGTCTGGTTGATCTGCGGCAGACAGGCCACGCGCACCCGGTCGGGATCGGGCAGTGTCACCTGCCCTTCCAGCGAGAGCTGCTCGCCGATGAGCAGCTTGAGAAAGGTGCTCTTGCCGGCACCATTGGGGCCAACCACGGCCAGCATGTCGCCGGCAACGATCTCCAGCTGCAGGTGGTGGATGGCCGGGTGCCGGTCATAGCCGACGGTGACGTTCTGCAGGGAGACCAGCACGGGTGCTGCCTCGCTGGCGGCATCCGCCTGCTCGCACGGGGTGGCAGCGTGGCCGGGTTCCCCGGAAGCATGGCCGGCCGCCCGAGGGGCCGACGCGTGCGCCCCGGCATCTGACCCGGCCTGGCAGGTATCGGTCCGGTTCATTGCAGCGCCCACCGGATGACGAGCCACAGCAGGACCGTGAGGGCCACGGCCAGCAGCAGCCGCGCACCGATACCCCACCAGACGGCCGACAGCCGTGGCAGGGACGTGGTATTTTGAGATAGGGCGGCAGGGTAGGCTGCCGTGCCAGCGGACGCAGCCGGTGGCGTCGACGCAGGATATGCGTGGGGGTGGCCGGAATCCATGACTTAATGCTAATGACTTATCATTAGCGGTGCAAATTCCCCATGAGGAGATCCTGATGAAACATGCTTCGGAACATTCCCTTCCCCTTCGGGCCGGCCAGGCCGGACGACCGGGAGTTTCCGGACGCCACGCGCTGCGGCTGGCCGTGGCTGGCGCCCTGCTGACGGCGGCAGCCTCGGCCGGTGCGCACCATGCGCCCGGGCACGACGACGACCATCACCACCATCATGGACACAAGCAGGGCCATGTGCACCAGCACGGCCTGGGCGCACTGGACATCAGCCAGCAGGGCGAGACGCTGACGGTGAGCTTTCGCTCGCCGCTGGACAGCCTGATCGGCTTCGAGACCGAGCCGGCCAACGACCAGCAGCGCGCACAGGCCAAGGCCTTGCTGGACCAGCTGCAGGACGCTGCCAGCGTGGTGCAGGTCCCGGCAGCAGCCCAGTGTGCGCAGCAGCCCCCGGTCATCAACGCGCCCACGCTGCTGGATGACGATGACGAGGTGGATGACCACGACGATCACGACCACGATGCCGGCGGCCATGACGACCACGACGGCGGGCATGACGGCGACGACCATGACCACGATCACGACCACGCTGCAGACAAGGGCGAACATGCACATGGCCACCATGCCGACCTGGCCGTGACCTACACGTTCACCTGCAAGCAGCCGGCAGCCATCGACACGCTGAAAGTCACGGCCTTCGGCAGCTGGCCGCGCCTCAAGCACATTGATGCCGCCGTGGTGAACGATCAGGGCCAGCAGGCGCAGCGGCTGGAGGCCGGCAAGGCGGTGATCCGCTGGAAGGCATCCTGATCCCGGCCTGATCCGGAACCGGACGCGGCAGCCCGGACACCGTGCCAGCTGCCCGACCGGGCCGGCCTGTCGGCATCGCGGCTACCATCATCGGCTTTCGCATGCGCCATGCCTTTCACGACGGACATGCACGATACCTCTGCACCGAATGCGGCCACGCCCGTGCTGCTGGCCGAAGACCTGAGCTTTACCTGGCCGGGCAGCACCACGGCCTGCCTGGACATCCACCGCCTGGCACTGAATGCCGGCGAGCACGTGCTGCTGCTGGGCCCCAGCGGCGGCGGCAAGAGCACGCTGCTGGGCCTGCTGGGCGGGGTGCTGCAGCCCACCCGGGGCCAGGTCCGATTGCTGGGACACAGTCTGTCGGACTGTGGCGCGGCCGAGCGCGACCGGCTACGGGCCGACCACATCGGCTTCATTTTCCAGCAGTTCAACCTTGTGCCGTACCTGAGCCTGGAAGACAACGTGCTGCTGCCCTGCCACTTCTCGGCCATCCGCCGCGCACGGGCCGGATTGCAGCCGCGCGAGACAGCGCGCCGATTGCTGGCGGCGCTGGAGCTGCCCGAATCGGCCTGGTCGCGGCCGGTGACAGGGCTATCGGTGGGTCAGCAGCAGCGCGCCGCCGTGGCACGGGCCCTGATCGGCAGTCCCGAGCTGCTGATCGCCGATGAACCGACCTCGGCCCTGGACAGCCGCAACCGTGACCGACTGCTGTCGCTGCTGATGGCGCAGCTGGAAAGCAGCGGGGCGACACTGCTGGTCGTCAGCCATGACGAGCAGCTGCGACCGTATTTCGGGCGCATCCTGCAGATGGACGAGATCAACACAGCGGAGGCGGCCTGACATGTCTGCGCTTTCCTTCACGCTGGCACGACTGGGCACGCTGGTACGGCTGGCCTTTCGCAGCGCGGGCAACCGGCGCGTCAATTTCTGGCTGACGCTGGTGTCGATCGCACTGTCCACCTGCCTGCTGCTGACGGTGCAACGTGGCCAGCAGGCCATCCACGACAGCTTCACCCGCGCCGTCTCGGGCACTGACCTGATCGTGGGAGCACGCACGAGCCCGCTGCAGCTGATGCTGTATGCGGTGTTCCGGCTGGGCGACCCCACCCACGAGATCAGCTGGGAGGCCTATGAGCAGGTGCGCCGCAACCGGCTGGTGGCCTGGACGATTCCCATCGCGCTGGGGGATTCGCACCGCGGCTTTCCGGTGCTGGGCACCGATGCCACCTATTTCGAGCATTTCCGCTACGGGGCACGCGAACACCTGCAGCTGGCCCAGGGCAAGCCCTTCGAGCAGATCTTCGACGTGGTGCTGGGCGCCGAGGTGGCCCGCCGGCTGGGCTACAGGCTGGGAGATCGCCTGACGCTCACGCACGGTACGGGCGACGCCCCCGGCATCGAGCACGCCGACAAGCCGTTCCAGGTGAGCGGCATCCTGGCGCCCACGGGCACACCGGTGGACCGCACGCTGCACATCAGCCTGGACGCCATGACGGCCATCCACCTGAACTGGCAGGCGGGCGCCCCCATTCCGGGCATCAACATCCCGGCCGACAAGGTGAAGGCCTTCGACCTGAAGCCTGAATTCATCACGGCCGCGCTGGTGGGCCTGAAGTCCCGTGCGGGCGTCTTCAACCTGCAGCGCGACATCAATGCCGACGAGGATGAGGCGCTGCTGGCCGTGTTGCCGGCCGTGGCGCTGAACCAGCTCTGGCGGCTGCTGGACATCGTGACCCGCACGCTGCAGGCGCTGTCGGCCCTGGTGCTGGTGCTGAGCCTGTGCAACCTGGTCACCGCGCTGCTGGCCAGCCTGGAGCAGCGGCAGCGCGAGCTGGCCATCCTGCGTGCCGTGGGTGCCCGACCGCTGGACCTGCTGTTCCTGCTGGTGCAGGAAGGCATGCTGCTGACGGTGGGTGGTGCGCTGCTGGGCCATGTGCTGCTGACGGTGGGTTCGCTGCTGGCCGCACCGCTGCTGCTGAACCAGTGGGGCATCGTCTGGCCCGTGACCCGCTTTGCTGCCGACGAGCTGTGGCTGCTGGCGCTGGTGGCGGTGGCAGGCCCCATCACGGCGCTGTGGCCCGCCTGGCGTGCCAGTCAGCGAGCACTGGCCGACGGGCTGACGCCCCGGCTCTGAACGCGGCGGATCGCGCGCTGCTGCGCTCGGGTCTGGGCCGGACCCGGACTGCCGTCTTGAAAGGCCGTCCACCGCTGCGCGCTGCCCGCCCAAACATCAGGTCATGTATGCTGACAGGCAGGTCCGAACGTTGGACCGTCTTTGTACCGCCCTGCTCACCTGTCATGCACCTGCCTGCCGATTCAATGTCCCGGTCCGTCATCCTTCCTGCAAACGCGCCGTCAGCCATGCCGCAGACAACCACGCACGCCCAGGTAGCCCCAGGCAGCCTGGGCAGCGAGGATGAAAACGTGAGGCCCCGGGGCGACAGGAAGCCTGCAGGTTTCAGGCCGGCGCTGGCGGCGCTGCTGCTGGCCGCCATGGTTGCCCCCCTGGGCGCCAGGGCCTCCGATGGCCAGCCGGCCGAAGGCGCGATCCCCCCGCCATCGGCCCGTGCAAGCACCGATTCAGGGGCCGGAAACGGTGATGCTGTCATCGCGGGCAGTGGCGGCACGAACAGCCAGGCCGACATCCAGAACAGCCAGGGCCAGGGGCGCTTCGTGCTGGGCGAGGAGCTGCCCAAGGCGCGGTCCCGCAACCAGGCGGGGGCCGGCGGCACCACGGCAGAAGACGGTTCGGGCCAGAAGCAGCCCGCCACCGATGGCGAAAGACGTGCTCAGGGTGGGCAGGATCAGGACCATGCACAGGCCAGCCAGGGGGGCGCCGATGCCCAGGGCTATCGGCCGATGGACTGGGATGTCCTGATTCCCAAGGACTGGGAACCCCTGCGCGACTTCAAGTCGCTGAATTTCAACGGCATGTCCGACAGCGACCCGCGCGCCATTGCCGCCCTGCGCAAGCTGCAGAAGGCCTGGAAGAACGCGCCGCTCAATCCGGCCATCCAGAACGAGAAGATCGTCATCTCGGGCTTCATCGTGCCGCTGGACAGCAGCGATTCCAGCACTATCGAGGAATTCCTGCTGGTGCCCTATTTCGGGGCCTGCATCCACGTGCCGCCGCCCCCTTCCAACCAGGTCATCCACGTGGTGCCCGCTCAGCCCCTGAAGGGCTTCCAGATGATGGACCCGGTCACGGTGACGGGGGATCTGAGCCCTTCCCGGATCGACACGCCCTACGGCAGCGCGGGCTACGAGATGCAGGCAAAGACGGTGGCCCCCTACGAGGATCCGGAAGAGGCCCCCTCACCCGCCCATCCGTGACAGGCCCGGGTTCGACACCGCACGCCCGGCCGGGTACGGTGTCGTCGGCCTTTTACGGTGTCGTCGGCCTTTCAGGTGTACCAGCTTTGATACGGCCGTAACCTTTACCGAAACCCTCCGTATCACACACCCGATAACATTCAGGGTAGAAGTGCATCTTTCCGGATCAGCAGGCACCCGGCAGGCCGCTCACGTCGGCCAGGCGTGCGTGGACCAGCGCCTGCGGGCATTCATCCGGCTGCGTGCATCCAGAACCTTCCCCTCAACGGAGAATACCGATGTCTGCCTCCCGCCGTTCCTTCTGCCTGATCCCGGGTGTGCTGGCCCTGATGCTTTCCGGCTGCACCAGCCTGTCGGAACCCGTCCAGCAGCCGCCTCAGACCGCGGGCATGAGCGTGCCAAGCCCGGCAGCCGAACGCGAGAAGGCCGAGGCCGAGCGCGAGGCGGTGGAGTATCAGACCCAGGTGGCCCAGATGCGGATTGCCGGCAATTTCTGTGCCGATGAACGCAAGCTGACCGAATATGCCTATCTCTACCTGAAGCGCGAGCCCTTGCCGCTGCCGCCGCGGGCGCTGTCGATGGAGCAGGCGCGATGCGCCAGCCGCACCTTCCTGAAGGGCATCATCCCGTCGGCGGGACGCATCGTGGGCTACAAGTCCGAGCAGATGCCCATGATCGGCGAGGATGGTCAGCAGAAGATGGTGGCGGTGCGTGGCAAGCTGCTGGAACGGATGCTGCTGCCCAACGGCGTGGCGCTGTCGGCCAGCCGCTACGCCACCCAGCCGCGCATGGAAGCCGACATGGTGGTGGTGGTGCGCAGCGCCGCCATCCATGACGCGCAGACCCCGCGCGAGGTACTGGCCAGCCTGTCGGCCATCATCCCGTTCATCGAGCTGCCTGACCTGGCTTACCAGGATTACGGGCAGATGAACGCTGCGGATGCCACGGTGGTCAATGCCAACGCCCGCTTCGGCGTGCTGGGCACCCCCATCCCCATCAACGTGGATCAGGAGATGGTGGACCAGCTGGCCGAGATGACGGTGCGGCTGACGGACAAGGATGGCAACGAGCTGGAAGCCGTCAAGGGCAGCAGCCTGCAGGGCAACCCGCTCAATGCCGTGCTGTGGCAGATCCAGGACCTTGAGAAGGCCGGCATCCGCCTGCGCGCTGGCGACATCCTGTCACTGGGTGCCTTCGGCAAGCGCTTCAAGCCCGAAGCCGGCAAGAGCTACCGGATGAGCTACGAAGGCCTGCCGGGCAACCCGTCGGTCATCGTCAATTTCCGCTGAACTTCGCCAGGCGGACATCGATGGCATCCAGATCCGCCTGAGCCTTGTCCAGCTGGCGGTCGTAGTCCGCCTGCAGGCCACGCATCTGCTCCAGCATGGCCTGATTCTTCTTCTCGTTGAACGTGGGATCCCCGCCGCGCGAGGCAGCCAGGCGGGCCAGTGACAGGCGATTCAGTTCCGAATCACGCTTGGCACGCAGGTGCAGCACCATGCGCTGCTGCTGGCGACGCTCGACCAGCAGGGCATCATGCTCGGCATTGCCGGTGTCGGGCTTGGGGTCACGCGCGATGATGTCCTTGCCATCGCTCTCTTGCAGGGCATTCGTGCCCTGGGCAGCCGTCGTGGCGGTCGTGGCCGCGCTGGAAGCCTTGGCCACAGGTGCGCTCTCGGCAGCCGGCTGCGTGGCAGCCCAGGTCGGCACGGAAAGCATCAGCGAGGAAAGAAGCAGGACACGTTTGATCATGGTCTCACCACGGTGAAAGGATCCGCCGCGGGACGTGTCCGGAATGGACCGGGGTGGCCAAGGGCGCCCGGCCCCGTTCGTGCAGGGAGCCGTTCAGCCAGGGCACACGCCGTCGCGCAGGCGGCATGCGCCGAGTCTAGCGCCCGCGTGCGCGACGGGATGTGCCGCTTTTCTCGGACGGGTCAAGATCGTGTCAGCGGAAGCTGATGAGCGAGACCAGCAGGAAGATGGGCAGCAGGAAGGTGAGCGACCAGAACAGGTAGGCGAAGAAGCTGGGCATGCGGATGCCGCGATCTTCGGCGATGGCCTTGACCATCAGGTTGGGCGCGTTGCCGATGTAGGTGTTGGCCCCCATGAACACGGCACCAGCCGAGACGGCCATCAGCACCGGCGCCATCTCGTTCATCAGCACCTGCGGGTTGCCGCCGGCGGTGTTGAAGAACACCAGGTAGGTGGGCGCGTTGTCCAGGAAGGAGCTGAGCAGCCCGGTGGCCCAGAAATACATGATGGGGATGGGCTCGCCATCGGCGTTGTTGACGGCATGCACGACGCTGGCAAATGCCCCCTCGGTACCCGCCTGGAGCATGGCAATGACCGGGATGATGGTCAGGAAGATGCCGGCGAACAGCTTGGCCACTTCCTCCATGGGCGCCCAGGAGAACTGGTTGTCGGCGTGGATGGAAGCCGGGGTAATGCGCAGCGAGACGATGATGACCGCCAGCAGCCCCAAGTCACGCAGCAGGCCGGGCAGCGTGACTTCGGCGCCATAGACATCGAACGAGATCCCGGGTTTCCAGAGCCCGCTCATCAGGACCAGCCCAACCACCACGCCCAGCAACAGGACATTGGCCCAGCCCTGCAGCCCCAGGGGTTGCGCATCCGACACGGATTCGCGAGGCAGCACACCTTCCTTGCGGTACATCCAGCTGTCGAGCAGGAAGAACATGGCCAGCAGCAGCACCGACACCAGCAGCATGTCCCAGAACAGGTAGCGCATGGTCCAGCTGAACTCGACCCCCTGCAGGAAGCCCAGGAAGAGCGGAGGATCGCCCAGCGGGGTGAGCAGGCCGCCGATGTTGGACACCAGGAAGATGAAGAAGACGATGACGTGGGCCTGGTGGCGGCGATTGTCGTTGGCGCGAATGAGTGGCCGGATGAGCAGCATGGAGGCACCCGTGGTGCCCATGAAGCTGGCGATGGACGTACCCAGCGCCAGCAACCCGGTATTGAGGATGGGGCGGCCACGCAATGTGCCACTGATGTGGATGCCGCCCGCGCAGGTGAAGAGGGCCGTGAGCAGCAGGATGAAGGGGATGTATTCACCCACGGCGGCATGCACGAGCCCATGCAGGGCGGCGCCGAAACCATGGATGAAGGCAAACGGCACCAGGAACGCCAGGGCCCAGCCCGCAGCGACCTTGCCGTAGTGATGGTGCCAGAACAGGGGCGAGATCAGCGGCATCAGGGCGATGGACAGCAGGATGCCGGCAAAGGGGATGCCCCAGTACAGGGACAGGCTGGCGCCATCGAGCGTCTCGGAAGAGGCCCAGGCAGGTGAGGCGGACAGGAGGAGAAGCAACAGCAGCAGACTGTTTCTGGAGGATTTCATGCGTGAAGGTCATACCCCGGTTGAGGTACACAATACACTTTGCTTTGGCATAAGCCAACACTGTCGGTTTGCCGACAAGGGCAGCAATGGTATTTTGCATAGGCCCTTCCGGCCCTTCCGTCATCCCATGTTCGAACGCATCTTTGCCCCCGCCTCGATCGATTCCCTGTTCTCGGACACTGCCATGCTGGCGGCCATGGCCCGCTTCGAGAACGGCCTGGCACAGGCCCAGGCCTCGGTGGGCATGATTCCCGACGAGGCCGCCCGCGCCATCGGCATGGCCTGCCACGAACTGGGAGACCCGGCCGCCAGTGATGGTGCCAGCCACGATATTGCCCAGGGGCGCTTCGACCCGGCACGGCTGTATCCGGCTGCCCGCGTGGCCGGCACGCTGGCCATCCCCTTTCTGAAGGCGCTGTCCGAATCGATCGGCGCACGCTCGCCGGATGCAGTGCGTCACCTCAACCATGGCGCCAGTCACCAGGACCTGATGGACTCGGCGTTGGCCATGCAGTGCAAGGAAGCCGGGCGGCGCCTGCAGGACATGCTGGAGCGGGTGGGCGCGGCCATCGTGCGACTCATCGAGGAGAACCAGGACACCCTGCTGATGAGCCGGCATCGGCTGCAGCCAGCCTCGCCCATCTACCTGGCGTGGAAGCTGGCCGGATGGCTGGATCCCCTGCAGCGCAGCCGACGCCACCTGCGTGCTGCGCTGCTGGATGTGGCCGTGCTGCAGTTTGGCGGGCCGGATGGCACGCTGTCCTCGCTAGGACCACAGACCGAACGCAGCCTGGCGGTGGCCCAGCGACTGGCCGATGCTCTGGGACTGATGATGCCGGCCGCCTCGTGGCACACGACGCGCGACCGCTTCGTGCGGCTGGGCACCGAGCTGGCGATGCTGTGCGGGACGCTGGGCAAGATCGGGCAGGACATCGCGCTGCTCACGCAGGCCGAGATCGGCGAGCTGCACGACGACGAGGCAGGCCGGCAGGGGCTGGCCGCCCTGCTGTGGCGCCCGCAGACGCCTGTGACCACGCAGCTGATGCGCGAGGCTGCCCAGCGCGCCCCGGGCCTGGCGGCCATCGTGCTGGGGGCCATGGACGTGGAACATGAGGGTGGCATGAGCCAGTGGCAGTCCAGCTGGCACACGTTGCAACAGCTGTTTGGCGCAGCCGCCAGCAGCCTGGCCGCCGCCGAGGAACTGCTGGGACGACTGCAGATCGATCGCGAGGTCATGCAGGCCAACATCGTCCATCAGCATGAACAGAGCCTGCCGGCCACGCTGGTACAGGTCCTGGCTCCCAGGCTGGGCAAGGATGAAGCCCAGGCCCTGATGGCGGAGCTGCTCGAGAGTGCACACAAGAACGGCCTGTCCTTGCGTCAGGCCCTGGGACGGGACGCACGCATCTCGTCGGTCATGAACCTGAGCGACCTGGAAAGACTGTTCGACCCCGCCGGCAATCCCGGCGCCACGGGGACGATGGTCAGCCAGATCGTGGAGGCCTGGCGTTCAGGGCGCTGAGGGTCCGACGCCCCGGCCCGGACCCCGCATCCGGGAAGCATCCCGGGAAGTCTGGGAACATGATTCTGAATGCTGAATGCAATATTCAGCACATCGCGGGTCTGGAGAACGCCTGGCCGCGCTGTCCTTTGCTCAATGCATCAGCAGCGGCTGGTGCATGATGCCCTCGAACCCGGACAGGAAATGGTCGACTTCCTCGATGCTGGGCTCGGCGGCGATCAGCATTGAGACATCCTGCCGGAACTTGTCGGCCATCAGGCCGCCTATGAAGATTTCCCGCCGAGCCGCCTTGTCCATGATTTCATAACCACGGCAGATCCGGTCGGGCTGCTCGCCGTTGAACTCGACGATGCAGTAATTCGGGCTGTTGTAGATCATGTTCATCGTGTTGACTTCCCCAAACGACGGAAGCCAGTTTTGGGCATGGCGGCACTTTGCCACAGCAGCCCCCGATGATCGTTCCACCGCCTCCGATGAGCGTAGGCGTGCGCGTCGGCACAACCCCTATCGCAAGGGTTACCCATCCAGGATGACACCCGTTCCGAGAGGACGCTTTCCCGTTCTCCCTCGACCAGCCTGTCGACAGTCCCTTGGGCGCTCCTCTGAGTCAGCCTTCGGGTCGTGACATGCTGCGCAGGCCTGCACCCTGTCCTGAAAGCCTGCCAGTGGGAATGACGGGCATGCCTGATCGTCGTCGGGAAAAGTCAGGACAAGGGATCAGGACCAGAGCGCCTGCAGGGTGTCGATATCCCGCTGCAGCCGAGCCAGGTCCGTACCTTGCACCAATCCGAGCCACAATCGGTTGTCCAGACGCCAGACGGTTTCCCGTGACCGAAGAGCGGCGCTCAAGTTTGGCCTGGAATGTGCGATTTCCGCCGGATCCGTCGATCCTTGAGACACACTTCCCGCCGTTGCTTCCCCTGCTGCAAACCGCCAGTCATAGCCGCTGCGCCCCGTCTGCAACACGGCCTGCATCCACTGCACGCCCGGCGTTTCCACCAGCACCTGCAGTGCCTCCTGGGCTTCCTGCCGGGTGGGAACGCCCACCTCGGGCAGCCAGCGGCGGGCCAGCCGAAGAACCGGGCCAGATGTCGCGGAAGCGCCCCATGACAGGCCCGGTTCATCCAGGGCCATGGGGTCGTGGTGGTACCACTGACCCTCGACCCAGGTCGAGCTGGCCCAGCCCGTGGCGGGGTCATGGGCGCCGCTGAGCACGGCCGCCGGCCACGTCAGGGCCTTTCCCTCGTCCGTGCGAAGACCTGGGCCTGTTGCCCGCACCAGCGACACCAGCCGCAGGTGCTGATCGAAGGGCGGCTGGCGCAGCTGATCCACAACGCGCAGCAGATGCTCGCCTTCGCGGGAGACCTCCAGATAGAGGTGCTTCCAGGCGGACTGCCGCAGCAGTCGCACCAGGGTGGTTCGAAACACGGGGCCGCCCAGGCAGCAGATGCAGCCTGCCGTCAGCGTCTGATCAGGCGCGCCAGGCACGCAGGCTGCCGACGACAGCGACTGCACGGCCAGCGGTGCGGATGGCACCTCGCCCGCCTGCAGCCACAGGCTGTCATCTTCACCGGCCGGATTCATGCCCCGACGCTGGGCACGCAGCTGCGCGATGCAGGCGCTGCGGGCAGCGGCATCGGGTCCGCTGATCAGGGTGACGGTTCGACGAAGGGGAATGCCGGGTTCTGCCATGCCTGGAAACGACACTGGCAGCGAATGCGTCGCTGCCAGTTGGGTGCGTGCTGGGTCTGTCGAAAAAACCGCCCGCGGAACGGGAGGACTGTCCTGGGGCCATGTCGGACCGCAGGGCCCCGGACGAAAGACCGATGATAGGCGAACGCCTGGCAAGGAAGCCGGGCGTTCGCGGGCGGATCAGTAGCCCGGATCGTTGCGGCGCTTGATCAGGCCTTTTTTCAGCAGGATGTCGAAGGCGTCGGTCAGCCCCCGATAGCGCGGCAGCAGGTCACGGTATTCACTGACCTGACGGCGGCCATTGACCAGGAACAGCAGCATGCGCAGCCGGTCCGGCAGCTCGACATTGCTTCGCGACAGCGCCAGGGCGCCCTTCATGGTCTGAATGAAGATCTCCTGATCTTCGATCTCGGCGACCGGGCTCTTGACGAGTGCGTCGAGCTTGGTGGTCCAGTCCGTCGATCCGCCTTGAATCATGATGTGCCGTTCCTCGACTGGGATTCAGAAGTGTTGAATCCGGGGTTGCATCAGTGCCATGGACGGAAGTGTAGAAGGGATGTGTCCGGGTTGCCGTGTCACTGTTCACACCGCGAAAGACGGCCTGGATCCATGCAACGGGGATGCCAACAAACCGACATTCCGATACGGAACTAATGCACGAAACGGGGGGACACACCGGTCGGACGACCGGCAATGGGCAGGTCCTCGCAAGGCCCGCCCAGGCGGCAGGCAGGCCTCAGGACCCTTTGCGGGAGCAGGTGCTTCCGCTGTGGTGGCGGACCACCCCGGGGCAGATATCCACGGGGCAGCACGCTCTTTCAGGCAGGCATCAGACCGACTGGGAGACGCCCCGGCGGTAGTTGCCCTTGGACAGGTCGATGCCCAGCTGCTTGAGCTTGCGGTACAGGTGGGTGCGCTCCAGTCCGGTGCGCTCGGCCACGCGGGTCATGCTGCCATGCTCGCGGTGCAGGTGGTGCTCGAAGTAGGCGCGCTCGAAGGCCTCACGGGCTTCGCGCAGCGGCACGTTCAGGGGCAGGTCGCGCACCATGATGGACGGGTGCAGGTTCATGCTGGGCAGCCCGGAAACGGGTGCTGCGATGAACTGTGCGGTGGGCGAACTGAGCGGCATGACCTGCTGCACGTTCTGGGAACCCGGTACCTGCAGCATGGCCAGCGGCGTGTTGCTGGAGGGGGCGATGGTGCCCGGATAGCTGGGATGTGCAGGTGTGGCCGGCGTGCTGCGTCCCTGCACCATGCCCTGACGGCCCTTGGCCAGGCCCTGTTCGACGGCCTTGAGCAGCTTCTGCAGCGCGATGGGCTTTTCCAGGAAGTCCATGGCCCCGATGCGGGTGGCTTCGACGGCGGTCTCGATGGTGGCATGGCCGGACATCATGATGACCGGCATGGTGAGCTGGCCCGACGCGACCCATTCCTTCAGCAGGCTGACACCGTCGGTGTCCGGCATCCAGATGTCCAGCAGCACCAGGTCCATCCGGGTGGCAGCCATGGCCTCGCGTGCACGCTGCGCGTTTTCAGCCAGCGTGACGACATGCCCTTCGTCACCAAGGATCTCGGAGAGCAACTCGCGGATGCCCATCTCATCGTCGACTACCAGAATCTCAGCCATTTCTTTTCCAGCAAATCCAACATCTGTCAGCAGAGAGCTTACAGGAGCCTGCCCGCCGTCGCGGCGTACATACCGGCCGACCGATGTCCTGTTGATCATGCACCTCTAAAATTGTCTGCCTTTTTTACTAATTTCGCAAAAGCAATATACGTGTAAGCACCTGAAACAACTTGTTCCGCGCCGGCGACAGCGGATTTATCCGTGTATGTATTATGCAACAACCCGGCATCGTGGTGGTTGCCAACTTCGATCGTTCCACCATGTTCCTGAACGATCTTTTTCACGATGGCCAGTCCAAGCCCCGTTCCCTTGGCCTTCTGGCTGACGTAGGGCTCGAAAACGCGGGCCAGCAATTCCGGCGGAAAACCGGGCCCATTGTCCCTGACGCCCAGCCGGACACCGCTGCACTGACCTGCTGCATTGTGGATCAAGTCAGTGCTGACCTCAATCATCCGGACGTCCTGCTTTTCGGTGGCCTCGCCGGAATTCTTCAGCAGATTGTGGATAACCTGCCTCAACTGCCCCGCATCTCCCATGATCTTCGGGATATCGGGGTTCAAACGGGCAATGACGCGCAGGGTGGGATCCAGGTCGGTGTAGAAGCCCAGCACCTCGGAAAGCAGCTCGTTCAGGTCCAGCGGCTCCAGCTTGGCAGCCGGCAGGCGGGCGTAGTCCCGGAATTCGTCGACCATGACCTTCAGCGCATTGACCTGGGTGACGATGTTGCGGGTGTTGCGAATGAGTAGATCCTGCTCGGCGCCCGAGAGCGCCCCTTCCAGCTTCAGCTGCAGGCGTTCGGCGGCCAGCCGGATGGGCGTGAGCGGGTTCTTGATCTCGTGAGCCAGCCGTCGGGCCACCTCGCCCCAAGCGATGGCACGTTGTGCCGACACCACATCCGTGATGTCGTCAATGACCAACACATGGTCTCCGTCGACTTCCGGCAGCAGGGCGCCTCGCACCAGCAGCGTCTTGCCCTGCTTCACGCGTGCCACCTGGCCGGATTCCGGCTCGGCACCGATCACGATCTGTCGCTGCCAGGTGCCACTTTCCGTGTCGAGCGCATCGCCGAACGCACGAGCGATCTCGGCCTCGAATTCGCCCAGTCCCCCCATGGCACCCAGCTTCTGACCCAGTGCCTTGCCCACTTCCATGCCCAGGATCTTCTCGGCACCATGGTTGACCATGGTGACGCGAAAGCCCCGGTCGAAGACGATGACGCCGGCACTGAGGTTGGCCAGCACGCTGGCCAGTCGGGCATTGGCCTGTTCCAGACCCAGCCGGGTACGCACCACCTGGCTGCGCGCCTCTTCCAGCTGACGCATCATGGCGTTGAAGGACTGCGTGAGAGCGCCCAGCTCGTCACGCCCCACGTAATCCTTCAGGGGCCGGAAATCGCCTTCGGCCACGGCACGGGTTCCAGCCTCCAGCATCGACAGGGGCCCCGTCATCCAGCCGGCCAGCAGGAAGGCGGCTGCGATGGCCGAGAAGATGGTGAGCAGGACGGTGACGGTAAGCGTGACGCGGAAGATGCGTTTGAGTCCTCGTCGTGACAGCGACAGCTCCTGATAGTCACGGAAGCCCCCCTGCACGGCCTCGGCATTCTGGGCCAGCGCCATGGGCACGGGCTGCACGAACTGCAGGAAACGCAGCTCCTCGCGCACATCGGAGGAGATGATGGGCACCATCACCCGCATGCGCAGCGCCTGGTAACTCTGGTCGGGGTTGTCCTCGCGCGGCTCGTTGCCTTCGATGGCCGCATAGTGATGGGCCAGGCGTGCCTGGCGCAGTGCGGTGGGTGAGGGCAGATCGGGCACCAGGGCAGCATAGCGGCCGCCACTGCTCTGGATGATGCGTCCTCCGCTGGTGAGGATCACGGCCTCGGAAATGCCGAAGCGCTCGCGCACGCGATCAAGGTTCTCGGACTGATGGCGCAGCGACAGGCCGTTGAGATCGGAGGCGGCCAGCCGTCCCTTGGCCACCACGTCCAGCAGCATGGAATCCAGGGTGGCACGCCCCAGGCTCAGGCCCGATTCCAGCGCCCGCTCCATGGGCACGTCGAACCACGATTCGATGGAGCGCTCCAGGAACTGGACAGCAATGAGATAGATGAGCAGGACCGGAATGACGGTCATCAGCACGAAGGCCAGCGCCAGCCGGGCCATCAGCCGGGTTCCGAACAGCCTCTGCCGGAAGCGCTGCATCAGCCGCCGGGCCAGCTCGATGGCGAGCACGGCCAGGGCCACGGCCACGCCGATGTTGAGCCACAGTAGAAGGCCGTAGTGCTGCTGGAAAAGACTGTTGTTGATGCTGGCCAGGGCCAGCAGCGAGAGCAGGACGGCGGCAAAGGCCACCGACAGCACCAGCGCCAGTCGCAGGACCCGGCTTACGGAGCGGGTGTCGGTTGGGTCGGTACGACGAAGCTGAGGCCTTTCCATTCCGATTGGGGATTCCAGTCCGAGTCGGTCAGCGCGGTGATCTGGAACGGCTTGGGCAGCTGGGCGGTGTCCAGCCGCATCCGGACGCGCACGATGTATTCTTCACCGGCATCGAGCCGGTCGATGGTGGTGACCGGCCAGTCGCGCAGGGCGGTCATCTGGGTGATGGCTTCATCCAGCGTGGCGTAGGATTCGCTGCCGCTGGCGGAATTGAGCCGGTATTGCCGCGTGAGTGCGTAATAGGAAAGACGCCACTCCATGTGGCCGCTGGCCGCCTTCTTGTTGAACCAGAACAGGCGCGGCCTGTAGATCTCGAACTCGGTGATGAAATGCAGGGGCAGACCGCGCGAGACGGCGTCCTTCAGGGCCGCGCTGAGGTCGACGGCGAACTGTGCCGAGAGCAGCACAGCACCATCGTCAGGTGAAAGATCGAGTTGAAGGGTCTTCACCTGCATCGATTCGCCGGCCAGGGCGGGCATGCCTTGCAACAGCAACGCCGCACCTGCCAGCGTCACCAGAGCACGACGCCTATTCACTGATGCTTGCTCAACAGCGCGTAGAAAAAACCATCATGTTCATGCAGCTCATCGCTACGGGGCAACAGCTGTCCGCCTTGGGGCCAGTCGGCCCAGCCAGGCACGCGTACCTCGCGCTGCCACCGGCAATCCGCCTGTCTTGATGCAAATGCCGAAACGACCTTCTCTCCCTCTTCGGGAAAGATGGAGCATGTTGCATAAAGCAATGTACCACCGGGACGCAGCAGCGGCCAAAGCTTCTCCAGGAGCCGCGCCTGCGTGGCGGAAAATGTCGCAATATCACGACGCTGGCGATGCCAGAGCACGTCGGGATGGCGCCGCACAATACCCGAGGCGCTGCAGGGGGCATCCAGCAGGACCCGGTCGAAGGGCCGGCCATCCCACCAACTTTCGGGGTCTCCGGCATCGGCAGCCAGTACATGGGCGCCCCAGACGCCCCCGGCAGCCTGTCCGGAAGCGGATGTCGCAGCATCAGGAGCCTCGGTGGCATCCTGCGACAGCAGGGGCACCCGGGCACGCCGAAGATTATTCGTAATTATGGATGCACGATCAGGGTCGATGTCGAGCGCCCAGACTTCGCAGTCGGCCATCTCCAGCAGATGGGCCGTCTTGCCTCCCGGGGCCGCGCAGGCATCCAGGATCCGCTCGCCGGGCTGGGGGTCGAGCAGCTGGGCCGCACACTGGGCCCCGATGTCCTGCACGCTCATCAGGCCCTCGGCAAAGCCCGGAATGCGATCCACCGGCAGAGCCTGGTCCAGCACCAGTCCGTCCTGGCCCATCAGACGAAAGCCGATGCCGGCTTCCTGAAGCCGCGCAGCCGCGGCGAGCTGCCCGCCCTGACGGCGGTTGGCCCGCAGGCTGAGCGGCGCACGCGACAGCGATGCCGTGAGGATTTCCTGCCAGCGATCGGGCCAGAGCTTGCGCACCTTGGCCACCCACCAGCCGGGATGATTGAAGCGGGCCTCGTCGGGCAAGGGCTCGGCCATCAGGCTGGCGCGCTCACGGGCGAAGCGACGCAGCGTGGCGTTGATGAAACCGGCCGCGCCCGGATGCGCCGCGCCTTCAGGCAGCTTGCCGACGGCCCGGACGGTCTGATCGATGATGACCGGCACCGGCCGGCGGGCATCAATGAGCTGGGCCATGCCCAGCGCCTGCAGGGCAGCCAGCAACGGGGTAGGCTGGCGACGGTTGAAGCGCTCGCCCAGCCAGGCCAGCAGGCCCTGCTGGCGGGTGGCGTCATAGGCCATGTTGCGCACGGCCTTGGCAGACGCACTGGGCAGATCACGCGTGTGGCGGTCAATGCTCTCGTCCAGGTGGGCACCGGCCAGCATGTCACGCAGGGACACGGCGGCCGCCACCAGCTCATCGGCCAGGGCGGCGCGCAGTACCGAGCCGCAGGGCCGGCTTTCGGCCTCGTGCGATTTCTCGTCGGAGCCGGGCTGCGGTCTGGGCGACCCGGCATGTCTCCTCATCGATTCGGTGGCCACGGCCTCAGGCCGCCTGCCCGTTCGGGTTCATCGCCAGCAGGCGACGCACCCTTTCCTCGGTACTGGGGTGCGTGGAGAACAGGTTGGCCAGGCTGCCGCCGGTCAGCGGATTCATGATCATCATCTGTGCGGTCTCGGGATGTGCCTCCGTAGTATGCAACGGAATGCCCGACGCATAGTGCTGGATCTTCTCCAGCGCCGAGGCCAGCGAACGCGGATCGCCTGCGATCTCGGCACCCAGACGGTCGGCCTCGAACTCGCGTGCCCGCGAGATGGCCATCTGGATCAGCGAGGCAGCCATCGGCGCCAGGATGGCCATGGCGATCGAGGCGATGGGGTTGGCGGGACGGCCTTCCTCATCACGGCCGCCGAAGAACATGGCGAAGTTGGCCAGTGCCGAGATGGCGCCCGCCATGGTGGCCGAGATGGTGGAAATGAGGATGTCGCGGTGCTTCACGTGGGCCAGCTCGTGCGCCATCACGCCGCGCACCTCGCGGGCGTTGAGCAGGCGCAGCAGCCCCGTGGTGGCTGCCACGGCGGCGTTCTGCGGGTTGCGGCCGGTAGCGAAGGCGTTGGGCGCATCCTCGTCGATGAGGTAGACGCGCGGCATGGGCAGGCCGGCCCGCTGGGCCAGCTCCTGAACCGTCTGGTAGAACTGCGGTGCGGACGACGCATCGACCTCACGAGCGCGATACATCTTCAGCACCATCTTGTCCGAGAACCAGTAGGCGAAGAAATTGGAGACCACCGCGAAGCCCAGCGCCATGATCATGCCGTTCTTGCCACCGATGGACGCGCCGATGACACCGAACAGGGCGGTGATGGCAGCCATCAGGGCAGCTGTCTTGATCCAGTTGAACATGGTGTTTCCAGTCGGAGTGTGTTGGAGGAAAAAGGGAAAGGGGAAGGTCAGGAACAGGTTGGGGCAGCCGATGCGGCCGCCGCAAGACCCTGGCAGCCCGGGCGGATCCGGCCTGGACGCGCCTGCAGCCTGGACGTGCCTGCATGAATGTGGCGCTTGCCGAGCAGATCCGGTCAGGTGGAAGGCTACCCGAGCTCCCAAGGGGCCCGCCGTTTCCTCAGATGGGGGGCAATGCGTTGTTTTTCAAGGGGAAATGAAACCGGCCATGCCGGCCTGTCCACCGTGCATGCCCCGAACCTGCAGACCGGAGCGTGCCGACCTCGTCCGGCCGGGGGCCCCCAATGGGAGGCTCAGGCGTCGGCAGAGATGAAACGCACGCCGGGCGAAAGCGGATGACCGCGCAGGAAGGCGTCTGCCGGCTGGCGCCGGCCACCGGCCCGCTGCAGGGCGGCAAGACGCACGATGCCACCCTGGCCGCAGGACACGTCCACACCATCCGGACCGGCCGCAACGATGGTGCCGGGCGCATCGGTGGCGTTCCCGTCGTGCCGCAGCACCTGCGGCTGAAAGACCCGCAGCGGCGGGTCGTCCCGATGTCCTTCCAGCCAGGTGATGGCCCCGGGCGGATCGAAGGCACGTATGTGACGACTCACTTCCACGGCAGTGTGCGTCCAGTCAATGCCCAGTTCCTTCTTGTCGACCTTGGCGGCGTAGGTGACACCGGCCTGCGACTGTGGCTCGAAAACCAGCCGTCCGGCGGACAGATCATCCAGCGCCGCCACGATGGCCTTGGCACCAACGTCGGCCAGACGGTCGTGCAGGGTGCTGGCGGTATCGGTCTCGAGGATGGGCACGACGTGACGTGCACCCACCGGGCCCGTGTCCAGCCCCGCTTCCATCTGCATGATGCAGACGCCGGTCTCGGCGTCGCCAGCCTCGATGGCCCGCTGGATGGGGGCCGCGCCGCGCCAGCGCGGCAGCAGCGAGGCATGGATGTTCAGGCAGCCCAGCCGGGGCAGATCCAGCACCGACTGCGGCAGCAACAGGCCATAGGCGGCCACCACCATCACGTCCGGCTGCAGGGCACGCAAGGCAGCCAGCGCTTCTTCGGCCCCCTGATTGGCAGCCTCACGTCGGGCCCGGCGCTCTTCGGTCTCACCGGCTGCCGCCGGGCGGATGCGCAGCGACTCGGGCTGAAGGACCGGAAGGTTGGCAACCAATGCACGTTGCTTGACGGCAGAAGGCAGCAGTTTCTGACCACGGCCTGCCGGTCGGTCCGGCTGGCTGAGCACGGCCACCACCTCGTGGCGCGAGCCGATGAGGGCATCCAGCGCCTGGGCGGCAAAGACGGGCGTGCCCGCATAGACAACGCGCAGCGGACGACCAGCCTTTGTGTCAGGCTGGCCGGAAACCGTGGGTGCAGGGGTGGACGCAGAAGCTGGCGTCGGACTGCAGGACTGCGGCGCCGGCGATGAAGGGGTCAGGCCGTGGTCGGATGGGGCGCTCATCAGGCGGCGCTGCGCTCCCGCTCCATCTTCAGCACCTTCTGGCGGATGCGGTTCTGCTTGAGCCGCGACAGGTGCTGGATGAAGAGCTTGCCGTTCAGATGGTCGATCTCGTGCTGGATGCACACGGCCAGCAAGCCATCGGTCTCCAGCGTGAAGGGCTTGCCATCCAGATCCAGCGCCGTGACGGTGACGGCGTCGGGCCGCTCGACCTTGTCGTAGATGCCGGGGATGGACAGGCACCCTTCCTCGTAGCTCTGCAGCGTGTCGCTGGACCAGGTGATCTCGGGGTTGATGAAGACCTGCAGCTGGTCATGGGTCTCGGTGAGATCAATGACCACCACGCGCTCGTGCACGTTGACCTGCGTGGCCGCCAGCCCGATGCCGGGCGCCGCGTACATGGTCTCGGCCATGTCGGCCACCAGCTTGCGGATTCGATCGTCCACAACCGGGACCCGCTCGGCAACCGTATGCAACCGGACGTCAGGATACTTGAGTATGTCTAGCACAGCCATCGGACACTATCCACCACTGAACCTGCCGCGTATTGCCGGGCAGGATGCTGTCAGAAAGAATTTCTCTTGCACGTCAAGTCGGCACGCAGTTGCCATCAGCCTGGTGGGGCGTGCGTAGACGACTCCAAGGACCGACCATGTCGATGAAAAAGTTTAGCACCCGGGCCCTGAGCACCCTGAGCCTGAGCATCGCCCTTGCCACGGGCGCCGTGATGCCGCTTCAGGGCATCGCCCAGACCCGCCAAGATGAAATCCAGCTGGCTGCCGACGCCCCGGACCGCCATGTGGTGGTCAAAGGTGACACGCTATGGGGCATTGCCGGACTTTTTCTGAAGGAACCCTGGCGCTGGCCGGAGATCTGGCAACTTAACAAGGCCGAGATCAAGAACCCGCACCTGATCTATCCGGGCGACATTGTATATCTGGATCGTTCGGGCGACACGCCTCGCCTGCGTCTGGGTCGCAATGTGTATGGCGGCTCCGACGGTGCCGGTTCCCAGGGTCGCAGCGGCAACGGCATCAGCAAGCTGGAGCCCACCGTGCGCGCCACCATGACCGACAAGGCCGCAATCCCCAGCATCTCGCTCTCGAGCATCCAGGCCTTCATCAACCGTCCGCTGATCGTCGACGAGAAGGGCCTGAATGACTCGCCCTACATCGTTGCCCCCGAACAGGAAGGCCGGGTGAACGTCGGCAATGCCGATCGCGTCTACGCCCGTGGCATCAAGGCCGACAGCGATGTCCGCACCTGGCACATCTATCGCCCGGCCAAGCCGCTCGTCGACCCGGTGACCCGCAAGACGCTGGCCTATGAGGCCACCTACCTGGGCACGGCCGAACTGCAGCGTCATGGCGATCCGGCCAGGCTGGCCATCACCAAGGTGGTGGAAGAGATCACCGACGGTGACCGTCTGGTGCCGGCCGGCATCGACCAGGACGTGAACTTCGTGCCCCGCTCGCCCGAAGTCGAGAATCTGGACGGCCGCATCGTCGCGATCTACCGGGGCGTGACCATGGTGGGCCGCAACAGCGTGGTCGCCATCAACATGGGCAGCCGCAACGGCCTGGCCAACGGCCACGTGCTGAAGATCGAGCATGCCGGTCGCATGGTGAAGGACCGCGTGAGCAAGGAAATGGTTCGCCTGCCCAACGAGGACGTGGGCCAGCTGCTGGTGTTCCGCACCTTCGACAACATCGCCTACGGCCTGGTGGTCAACGCCAGCGCCCCGATCTCGGTCAACGACATCGTGACGAATCCGTAAGGCTCGACCGGCGGATCCGGTGGCCAGCCTGCCCGACAGCCAATGGCTGCCATCAGGCAGCCATCTCTGATCCGTAAAAGTCGAACTTCATCGCAACGGCCGCCCCGGGCAACCCGGGCGGCCGTTTCCATTTCAGATACCCACCGTCGGATAACGGTGTGGCCGCATCATCCATCCGGCTGATGCGGATGCCCGGGGACTTTGGCAATATCGACGGCTCCGACCGCCCTTGCCCATACCCCGATGAGCCCCCTGCCGGACGTCCCCCAGATCCCCTCCCCCGACGACGAATCCCTGGCCGCCTGGCTGCGGCTGGTGCATACGCCAGGCATCGGCGCCGTCACCGGCCAGCTGCTGCTTCGACGGCTGGGTCCGCCAGAAGCCATCCTGCAGGCCTCCTATGCCACGGTACGCGCCCTGGTTCGCAGTGACGAAGCAGCCCGCGCCCTGTTGGCCGACGACCCGGTACGCGAGCAGGACATCCAGGCAGCCCTGGCCTGGCTGCACGCCGGCGACGACCGCCATATCCTGGCCCTGGACGATCCCCGCTACCCGGCTGCGCTGCTGGATCTGCCGGATGCGCCCCTGCTGGTCTACGCTCGCGGTTCGCTGGCCGCCCTGCAACCCGCTGCCGTGGCCATCGTGGGCAGCCGACGCGCCAGCCACGAAGGACTGCGCAACGCCCAGGCCCTGGCCGAAGCCCTGGCGCGGCGCGGCATCATCGTCACCAGCGGCCTGGCCGAAGGCATCGATGCCGCGGCCCACCAAGGGGCCCTGGAGGGCGCCCCGGCAGGTCAGGCCAGCACCATCGCCGTGACCGGAGCCGGCATCGACCGCATCTATCCGGCCCATCACCTGCCCCTGGCCCGGCGCATGCTGGAACAGGGCGGACTCGTGCTGAGCGAACAGCCCCTGGGCAGCGCCCCGGTACGCGCCAACTTCCCGCGCCGCAACCGGATGATCGCTGCGCTCTCACGCGGCACCCTGGTGGTGGAAGCTGCCCTGCGCAGCGGCTCGCTGATCACCGCACGGCAGGCGGCCGAGCTAGGCCGCGAGGTGATGGCCGTGCCCGGTTCCATCCACAATCCGCTCTCCCACGGCTGCCACCACCTGATCCGCGACGGCGCCACCCTCATCGAAACCGTCGACGACATCCTGCAGGCCCTGGGCATGGTCAGCCCCGGGCAGGACGCCTCGGACCAGGATCCGACCATCCGGGGCGGTCGGATCCGCGCCCGCCAACACACCGCCCGGCGCGCCAGCGGACGACGCGAATGGCAGTCGATCATCGCCGACCAGGAAAGTGGAGCGGTCGAACAGACCCCCTCCCGGCCGGAACCGCCCGACGACGACAGCCGCGACCTGCTCACCATCCTGGCCGCCAGCCCCATGTCAGCCGAGGCGCTCGCCAGCCGCCTGGGCTGGCCGATCGACCGCATCCTGATTACTATCCAGCTGCTGGAGCTTGGCGGCTACATCGGACGCCACGTCGACGGCCGCTGGCAACGACTGGACTGAGGCCTCGGCTACCGTTTCGATCCACCTCCGGCAGCCCGGACCCAAAGCCATGACACAGCCAGCGACACGACGGCACCGAGCAGCGTGCCCGTCAGCCGATGCCAGGCATACAGATAGCGCTCCTGTCCATGCGCGACCAGGGCAACCAGCACGAAGGTGATGCAGCTGACCCGCCCCGCGATATCGGGCAGTCTGGCCAGGGCACACAGGACCAGCGTGGCCCACGCCCCGACAAAGACCAGCAGAACGAGCAGCGCCGGGTCATGAAGGCCATTGTCCACTGCCGCGACCGCCATGCCGCAGAGCCCGCCGATGACCACCCCCAGCAGACGGGTGCTGGCGGATTTCAGCGTGATGCGGCTTTCGGGTTGGGTGAGCATCACCGCCGCCGTGGCTGCCGCCAGTTCCTGCAGCGACAACAGCCGCGCCAGTGCCACCGAGGCGGCCACCGCAACGGCAATGCGCAGGGCCAGGGATCGGGTGTGCTGCGCGGCAGGCATCATGAGCGGGGATTCATGGATCCGCTCTTCTGGGGATCTCTGAGGTTACACACTGCCCCTCCTGTTCTTGTTTCGCCCGCTTCTTCATTCTATCAACGAGGTAGAGCACCTCTCCCCGTGCCTGGGCTGGCCGATCGACCGCATCCTGATTACCATCCAGCTGCTGGAGCTTGGCGGCTACATTGGACGCCACGTCGACGGCCGCTGGCAACGACTCGATGGACACCAGGAAGCCCTTTCCGGAAATCCGCGACTTGCCTGATCCGCAATCGTCCTCTTACTATGGCGCCGCCATGAGTAAAGCTTTGATCATTGCCGAGAAACCTTCCGTCGCCGCCGACATCGCGCGGGCGCTGGGGGGTTTCGTCCGTCACGGCGACTACTTCGAAAATGACGACTACGTGCTCAGCTCGGCGGTGGGCCACCTGGTGGAAATTGCCGCACCCGAGCAATACGATGTCAAGAGAGGGAAGTGGTCGTTCACTCACCTTCCGGTCATCCCGCCGCATTTCGATCTGAAGCCGATCGAGAAGACGCACGACCGCCTCAAGCAGCTCACCAAGCTGATCAAGCGCAAGGATGTCACCTCGCTGATCAACGCCTGTGACGCGGGCCGCGAGGGCGAGCTGATCTTCCGGCTGATCGTGCAGTACGCCAAGGCCAAGCAGCCCATGCAGCGCCTGTGGCTGCAGTCGATGACGCCCAACGCCATCCGCGACGGCTTCGCGAACCTGCGCCAGGGCGACGAACTGAACGGTCTGGCCGACGCGGCGCGCAGCCGCGCCGAGGCCGACTGGCTGGTGGGCATCAACGGCACCCGCGCCATGACGGCCTTCAACTCGCGCGATGGCGGCTTCTACCTCACCACCGTCGGCCGGGTGCAAACCCCCACGCTGGCCGTGGTGGTCGAACGCGAAGAGAAGATCCGCCGCTTCGTGCCGCGCGACTACTTCGAGGTCAAGGCCACCTTCGGCGCCAAGGCCGGCCAGTACGAAGGCAAGTGGTTCGATCGCAATTTCAAGAAGAGCGACGATCCCGAGCATAAGGCCGACCGCTTCTGGACCCGCGAGGACGCCGAGGCCATCGTGGCTGCCTGCGAAGGCAAGCCCGGCACCGTTACGGAAGAATCCAAGCCTTCCACCCAGATCGCTCCCGCGCTCTTCGACCTGACCACGCTGCAGCGCGAGGCCAACGGCCGCTTCGGCTTCTCGGCCAAGACCACCCTGGCACTGGCCCAGGCGCTGTACGAAAAGCACAAGGTGCTCACCTACCCGCGTACCGATTCGCGGGCACTGCCCGAGGACTACTTGGGCACCGTGCGCCAGACGCTGGGCCAGCTCTCCGAATCCGGCGTGCACGGCGAATTCGCCCGCACCATCCTGGAAAAGGACTGGGTCAAGCCCAACAAGCGGGTCTTCGACAACAGCAAGATCTCCGACCACTTCGCCATCATCCCCACGCTGCAGGCGCCCAAGAACCTGTCGGATGCCGAGCAGAAGGTCTACGACCTGGTGGTGCGGCGCTTCATGGCCGTGTTTTACCCGGCCGCCGAATACCTGGTCACCACCCGCATCACCACCGTGGCCGGCCACCCCTTCAAGACCGAAGGGCGGGTGCTGGTCAATCCCGGCTGGCTGGCCATCTACGGTCGTGACGCCAGCGGTGGCGACGGTCCCGGCAACCTGGTGCCCGTCGAACCCAACGAAACGGTGCAGACCGACGAGATCGCCCTGCAGGCCAACCAGACCCGGCCGCCGGCACGCTACACCGAAGCCACGCTGCTCTCGGCCATGGAAGGCGCCGGCAAACTGGTCGACGACGACGAGCTGCGTGAGGCCATGGCCGGCAAGGGCCTAGGCACGCCAGCCACCCGCGCCGCCATCATCGAGGGGCTGATCACCGAACGCTACCTGCTGCGCGAAGGGCGTGAACTCATCCCCACCGCCAAGGCCTTCCAGCTGCTCACGCTGCTGCGCGGCCTGGGCGTGGCTGCGCTCAGCATGCCGGAACTCACCGGTGACTGGGAATACAAGCTCAGCCAGCTTGAGAAGGGCCGCATGGACCGCCAGGTCTTCATGTCGGACATTGCCGCCATGACCCGCGACATCGTGGAAAAGGCCCGCAACTTCGAGGCCGACACGGTGCCCGGAGACTATGCCGTGCTGCAGACCCCCTGCCCGGCCTGCGGTGGCGTCATCAAGGAGAACTACAAGCGCTTTGCCTGCAGCCAGTGCGACTTCTCCATCACCAAGATCCCCGGTGGCCGCCAGTTCGAGCTGCCCGAGGTCGAGACGCTGCTGAAGGACAAGGTCATCGGCCCGCTGACGGGTTTCCGCAGCAAGATGGGCCGGCCCTTCTCGGCCATCCTCAAGATCACCCCGGAAAACAAGCTGGAATTCGACTTCGGCCAGAACGATGCCCAGGACGAGCAGTCCGAACCCGTCGACTTCAGTGGCCAGGAATCGCTGGGCCCCTGCCCCAAGTGCCAGAGCCCGGTGTACATCCACGGCATGCACTACGTGTGCAGCCACGCCGTAGGTCCCAACAAGACCTGTGACTTCCGCTCGGGCCGCGAGATCCTGCAGCAGCCCATCGAGCCTGCCCAGATGCAGAAACTGCTGGCCGACGGCCGCACCGACCTGCTGACCGGCTTCGTCTCGTCCCGCACCCGTCGCAAGTTCAAGGCCTTCCTGGTGCGCGAGCCCAGCGGCAAGATCGGCTTCGAGTTCGACAACGCCAAGGGCAAGGCCACCAAGGCCGATGGCAAGGACGGCGAAGAAGGCGCCGAAGACAGGAAGCGCACCTCCCGCACAACCGCTGCCAGGTCCGGCACGGCCACCAAGGCGAGCACCACCGCCCGCAAGACCAGTGCGGCCAAGGCAACCACAACGCGGCACACCACCAAGGCGGCCGCCGACGATCCGGCCGCTGCCGAGGGCGAAAGCGCCACACCCAAGGCCGGAGCCAAGGCTGCCTCGACCGCTGGTCGGACCCGCCGGACCGCTGCCAGCGCCAAGGCCGACAATACGGGAGACCACCCAGCCGACCCCAGCGAATGATGTCTGTTGCCACCCCCGTTTCCCGTTCCAGTCACGCCACCCCGCAGGCCACACCGTCACCCGTCGTGACCTCGGCCCTACAGGGTGCTGCCCAGGCCGCCACGACAGCCGCCACCCGCCAGCGCGCCTACACCGCGCCGCCCACGCCCGCCGTGTACCAGCGGATGGAATGGGTCTTTGCCTACGGCTCGCTGATCTGGAACCCGGAGTTCGACTTCGACGAACGGCACAAGGTGCGCATCGAGGGCTATCACCGCGCCTTCTGCATCAATTCGCACACCTACCGGGGCACGCCCGATGCTCCGGGTGTGGTGCTGGGACTGGACTGCGGCGGCTCGTGCGAAGGCATCGTCTACCGCGTGCGCCGTGGCCAGGAAGCCGACATCATGGACCGCATCTACCAGCGCGAGATGGTCAGCGAGGTCTATCAGCCGCTGGTGGTGGACATCCCGCTGCCCGACGGCCGCCTGGTGCAGGCGCTCACCTTCATCGCCTGCCAGGAAGACCTGCACGGCTACCTGCCCGGTCCGCGCAGCGAAGTGCTGCGCCGGCTGCGCGAATGCACCGGCTGCCGGGGCAGCAACCGCGAATACGCCCTCAACACCCAGGCCGCCCTGCGTGAATGGGGCATCCAGGATCCGGCCCTGGACGCGCTGATCGCCGAACTGGACGCCTGAACCACCGGGCGCCTGAAACGCCCGGACACTTCTGTCGCCCACCCGCGACGAAAGGCACGCGGCATCCGCACAAAGCGTTCACTGCCGCACGCCGGCAAGACAGGAAAGCGCCGTTCCATGTCCTGCCGCCATTACCCGTTCCGGTCATTGGCCTGTATGATGCCCGTCAGTGATGGGATCCATAGAATGGGCAGGCCATGACCAGACACCGTTCTCGACAGACCCCTTGGGCGACCCTGGCCCTGCTGGGCGCCCTGCTGTGCCTGACCGGTTGTGACAGTCAGTCCGGCCGCACGGCTCCCACCCCCAGCGGCACAGCCCACCCGCCCCACAACACGGCGGCCCCGGGCACACCGGACCGCTCCTCCCAGGGCACAGCGACTCCCCGCAAGTCCGACGAGTCGTCTCATGACCCGTCGTCGGGCACGCATCCTGACACCACCGTCCCTGGCTCCCCTGCCGGCTGGGATCTGAGCACCGGCGCATACGCCCCCGACCGGATGGACACTGCCGGTTGGCTGCCACTGACCATCGACCTGGACACGCTGTCTGTCCGCACCGCCTCGCCCCGGTTGACCGTCCAGACGGGCGCTGATGACATCACCACCGTCCTGCTGGACGGCAAACCGGTCGTTACGCTCACGCGCGCGCGTCATGGCCTGACGATCCGGGCCACTCCCGGCGACACCCATCTGGCCTACGTACTGACCGGCACCGGCACCGGCACCACCCCACTCACCCTGAACAGTGACAACGCCTACCGGCTGGTGCTGGCCGATGCGCATCTGAGCAGTACCGACGGCCCCGCACTGCACCTGCAGTCGCCGGCCACCGCCTTCATCAAGCTGCAGGGCCACAGCACCCTGGCCGATGCCCCGGTCCGCACGCGCCGCACCGATGCCCAGGGTGAGCCCGTCAAGCCCCGCGGGGCCCTGTCGGCCACCGGCCCGCTGGTGATCCGGGGTGACGGCTCGCTGAGCATCGACGCCACGGCACACCATGCACTGACCACCGCCGGCTACCTGCGTCTGAGCAGTGGCAACCTGACGCTCAAGGTGGACACCCGTGACGGGTTGCGCCCCACCCAGGCCTTCATCATGGATGGCGGCCGGCTGACCATCGATGCGCCGGCGGGCAAGGGCATCAAGGTCAGTGGCAAGGAAAGTGCCGTGCAGCCGCTGGGCTTCGTGGCCATCAACGACGGACACATCACCATCCGCAGCCACGACAAGGGCATCACCACCGGCTGGAAGCCCTGGAGGGACGCACGCACCCCCAGTACCGATGACGATCCCGATCCGCGCATCACCATCAATGGCGGCACGATCGACATCACCACCACCGGCACCCCGGCCAGGGACGCGGACGACGAAGGCGACAACAGCCTCTCGCCCGAAGGCATCGAAGCCAAGTCCGTCCTCAGCGTGCGCGGCGGGAACCTGAAGGTGATCACCACCGACGACAGCATCAGTGCCGGCATGCACCTGGAGCTGAGCGGCGGGCACACGTATGCCTACAGCAGTCATGACGATGCCGTGGACTCCAACGGCACCCTGACCATCGCCGGTGGCGTCCTGGTGGCCATCAGCCATGCCCCCCGTCCCGAAGGCGCCCTGGACAGCGACTCCAACCGGTTCGCCATCACGGGCGGCACCTTTGTAGGCATCGGTGCGTACAGCAGCACCCCCACCGACAGCGCCTGCACGCAGAACGTCATCACCATTCCCACCTACGTGGAAGCTGGTCGGTGGACACTGCGCGACGCAGCCGGCAACGTCGTCTTTTCCTATGACCTGCCCTTCCGTTCCGGCTACATGATTGCCAGCACCCCGGCGCTGGCCCGGGGCGCCACCTACACGGTGGTGCGCGGCGGCACGCTCGGCCCCGTCGGCGAGGACTTCCATGGCCTGGCCCTGCACCCCACCACGCTGACGGGGGGCACACCGGCCGAGACCTTCACCATCACCCGGATCCTCACCCCGCTGGGCGCGGCTGAATTCGACTGGTTCAGCCCGGAAAAGGGACCGGACGACTGAAAAGCCCCCCGGCACGGCACCCGAGCACGAGCCCCATGCCGCACCAGACCAGGAACCGGGGCAATGGGGAACCGGCAGGTGGCCCGAACGCCACCCAGTCCCTCCGACAGGATCAGGTAGGAATGTCCGCGTGGGGCAGGGTTTGTGCGCGCGTGCGTTCTGCCGTCCGAGCTCCTAGAATGTCGGCTTCCGTCACAACAGTTTTCTCGGAGCGCGCATTCGCATGGGCAACACCATTCTGCAAAGCCTGCCGATCGGCCAGAAGGTCGGCATCGCCTTCTCGGGCGGCCTGGACACCAGCGCCGCACTGCACTGGATGCGCAAGAAAGGGGCCGTTCCCTACGCCTACACCGCCAACCTGGGCCAGCCCGACGAGAACGACTACGACGAGATCCCCCGCAAGGCGCTGCGCTACGGCGCCGAAGCCGCCCGCCTGGTGGACTGCCGCAGCCAGCTGGTGGCCGAGGGCATTGCCGCCCTGCAGTGCGGCGCCTTCCACATCTCCACCGCCGGCGTCACCTACTTCAACACCACGCCCATTGGCCGTGCCGTCACCGGCACCATGCTGGTGGCCGCCATGAAGGAAGACGACGTCAACATCTGGGGGGACGGCAGCACCTACAAGGGCAACGACATCGAGCGCTTCTACCGCTACGGCCTGCTCACCAACCCGTCGCTCAAGATCTACAAGCCTTGGCTGGACCAGCAGTTCATCGACGAACTGGGCGGCCGTGCCGAGATGTCAGCCTTCATGGCCGCCTCGGGCTTCGATTACAAGATGTCGGCCGAAAAGGCCTATTCCACCGACTCCAACCTGCTGGGCGCCACCCACGAGGCCAAGGATCTGGAATACCTGAACAGCGGCATCCGCATCGTCCAGCCCATCATGGGCGTGCCCTTCTGGCGCGAGGACGTGGTGATCCGCCCCGAGGAAGTCACCATCCGCTTCGAGGAAGGCCAGCCGGTCGCCCTCAACGGCCAGACCTTCGACAGCCCGGTCGAGCTGATGCTGGAAGCCAACCGCATCGGTGGCCGTCACGGACTGGGCATGAGCGACCAGATCGAGAACCGCATCATCGAGGCCAAGAGCCGCGGCATCTACGAAGCCCCGGGCATGGCGCTGCTTTACATCGCCTACGAGCGTCTGGTCACCGGCATCCACAACGAGGACACCATCGAGCAGTACCGCATCAACGGCCTGCGTCTGGGTCGTCTGCTGTACCAGGGCCGCTGGTTCGACCCGCAGGCCATCATGCTGCGCGAGACCGCCCAGCGCTGGGTGGCACGCGCCATCACCGGTGAAGTCACGCTGGAGCTGCGCCGCGGCAACGACTACTCGCTGCTGAACACCGAATCGCCCAACCTCACCTATCACCCCGAGCGGCTGACCATGGAAAAAGGCGAATCGGTCTTCTCGCCGGCTGACCGCATCGGCCAGCTCACCATGCGCAACCTCGACATCACCGACACGCGCGACAAGCTGGCCAACTACAGCCGCGTCGGTCTGCTGAGCGCGGGTGCCGGCCATGAACTGCCGCAGCTGAAGAAGGACTGAGTGAAGTTCATTCACGCCGCCGACCTGCACCTGGACAGCCCGCTTCGCGGGCTGTCCGCGTATTCCGATGCACCCGCCGAGCAGTTGCGCACTGCCACACGCGATGCCTTCGTGAAGCTGGTGGACATCGCCCTGGATGAAGCCGTCGACTTCATGGTCATTGCCGGCGACATCTACGACGGCGACTGGAAGGACTTCAACACCGGACTTTTCTTCATCCGGCAGATGGGAAGGCTGCGACAGGCCAGCATTCCCGTCTATCTGCTGTACGGCAACCACGACGCCGAAAGCGACATGACACGCAGCCTCACGCTACCCGAGAACGTGCATGTCTTTTCCTCGCGCAAGGCCGAAACATTCGCTATCGAATCACTGAAGGTGGCGATTCACGGCCGAAGCTTCAAGCAGAAAGCCACCACGGAAAATATGGTTCCAAGCTATCCGGAACCTGTACCCGGCTGGCTGAACATCGGCGTGCTGCATACCGCCCTGGAAGGTAATGCCGAGCACGCCACGTATGCACCCTGCACCGTTTCCGAACTGGAAGCCAAGGGCTATCAGTACTGGGCGCTGGGCCATGTGCATGAGCGCAGCATCCTTCCCGAACATCGACAGGCAGGCCAGACCGTCATCGCCTTTCCCGGCAACCTCCAGGGGCGCCACATCCGCGAGCAGGGCGCACGGGGTGCCCTGCTGGTCACGGCACAAGCCGACGAGATCACCGACATCCAGCTGCTGGAAGTCGACGTGCTGCGCTGGCAGCAGCTGAACGTAGAACTCGGTCAGGACGACGACATGGCGTCCGCCCTTCAGGCCGCCGGCCGTGCGCTGGAAAACCTCTTGGCGGAGACCCCTGCCCATCTGCCGCTGGCCGTGCGTGTCGTCTTCACCGGAACCACGCCTGCCCATGAAACCCTGCTGGCGCAGGACGAACAGCTTAGGCAGGAAATCATCGCCCAGGCGGTGGCCCAGGATGCCGAGCGCATCTGGATCGAGAAGGTGAGGGTGGCCACGCGCCCACCACAGGCCGCAACCTCGCCATCCCAGGGACTTCCGGATGCACTGGCAGACCTGGAGTCCCTGGTGCTTTCTGCCCAGGACGATCCGGAGTTCGTCAACGACCTCATCAGTGACTGGCAGGCCATCCTGGAAAAGCTGCCCGACGATGTACGCCGCCTGTCGCCCGAGCTGAAGGAACTGCGTCAGGATCCCATGCCACAGCTGACCGCACGTGTGCAGCAAGCCCTGCCGCTTCTGGTGGATCGCATCGAACGGGTGCAGTCCGCATCCCCTCGCTGACCTGCCGGAGAATCTCATGCGCATCCGTGAACTGCGGCTGCTCCGCTACGGCAAATTCACTGACCGGCTCCTGGCGCTGCCCCATGCCCCTCAGGACATCCATCTTGTCGTGGGTGCCAACGAAGCGGGCAAGTCGACAATGCGCCGTGCCCTGTCCGACTGGCTGTTCGGCTTTCCGATGCGCAGCACCGGCATGGACTTCCTGCACCCGATGCAGGACCTGCGCCTGGGCGGCATCATCGAGGACAACACGGCCTCCCGCGAAGAACCCTCATCCGCCCAGGACACCACCGCCAACAGCACGGAAACAGGAGCCTCCTCCGACAGGCAGATCCGGTCCCTGAACTTCGAGCGCCGCAAGGGCCAGAAGAACACGCTGCGCACACCGGCTGATGAACCGCTGCCCGACAGCACCCTGCACGAATGGCTGGGCAGCCTGCAGGCCGATGAGTTCAGGCGCATGTACGCGCTGGACCACGCCACGCTGGTGGAAGGCAGCGAGAGCATCCTGCAGGCTTCCGACGACATCGGCCGCATGCTGTTTCAGGCTGCCGCCGGCATCGAGCATCTGGGCGATGCACTGAAGGCCCTGCAGCAGGAAGCCGACTCGCTCTGGGCTCCCCGCAAGTCCGGCAACCGCGTCTTCTACCAGCAGCAGGACGCCTACGAAGAAGCCCGGCGCGCCCTGGGCCAGGCCCAGCTGCGCACGCGGGACTGGAAGGAAAGCCATGATGCGCTGACGGACGTCCAGCACCAGCTGGAGGAAGCCCGCAGCAAGCATGCCGAGATCCAGCAGCACATCCATCGACTGGAACGGATCCGACGTGTGCAGCCCCTGCTGCGCGACGCGGAAGCAGCCCGTCAGCGACAGGAGGCGCTGCAGGCGTCAGGCATGCCCCCCCTGCTTCCGGACAATGCCCGGCAGATCTTCGAGCAGGCCAGCCGCCAGGGTGCGCTGGTGCAGGCCGAGATGATGCGCCTGCAAACCGCATTGAACGAGCTCGACCAGGCACTGGCTGCCCTCACCCTCGACACCCCGGTTCTGGCCCGTGCCGACGAGATCACCCGCCTGGACGAAGCGCGCGTGCAGTGCCACGACCATCCCGCCCGGCTGCAACGTCATCAGGAGAAGCTGCAGATGCTCCAGGCCAGGGTCAAGGCACTGGCCGCCGAGCTGGGTTGGCCGGCCGAGGACGAAGCGGCCATGGCCCGCCGGCTGCCGGACCCTGCCTGGCGGGAACGGATGGCCGAGCTGATTCATCGGCACCAGGCGCTGCTGCACACCGTGGAGAAGGCTCGGCACGAGCGGGATGCTCAGGCGCAGAACCTCAGCCAGTGGCAGGCTCACCTGCAGTCACTGGCATCAGACAGCATTGATCCGGCGCTCTCCGACCTGCTGGAACAGGCCCGACGACTGGGAGACCCTGATGCCCAGTCGGATGCCCTGGCCAGTGAACGGCAACGGCTGGACGCCGCGCTGGAAGCCACCCTGGCCGGCATGGGTCCGTGGCGCCAGCCCATCGATCGGCTGCAGGCGATGCTGGTGCCCGAGGCCAGCCAGGTCGATGCCCTGCGGGTGCAGCAGCATGATGACGCCCGTGCGCTGCAGGCGCGGCAGGAAGCACTGCAGAAGAAGATCCAGGACATCCAGCAGCAGGAACAGGCGCTGCTGCAGCTGGTGCGCCATCATCAGCCCGTCTCGCGCGAGGACGTGGCCCAGGCCCGCCAACAGCGCGATGACGACTGGCAGGCCATCAAGGCCGACCCGGCCACCCTGCCCGCCCGGGCCGGTGCATTCGAGGCACGGATGCACGAGGCCGACACCCTGGCCGATGCCCGCCTGGAACGGGCGCAGCACGAAGCGGACCGGCAGTCCTATGCCAACCAGCTGGAAAAGCTGAAACTGGAACACACCGGCATTGAATCCGACATTCAGGCCATCGAGACGCGGATGGCACAGCGGCTGGCCGACTGGCAGGCCCAGGCGGCGGCCTGCGGTCTGCCCGACCTGCCCCTGGATGCCGCGCCGACCTGGCTAAAACGCCATCAGGACGCCCTGGAGTTGCTGGCCAGGCGCCAGAATGCCGAAAACCAGCTTCAGGCCCTCCACCAGCGGGTGGAAGCCCTACGCCAGGCCCTGACGGACCGGCTGGCGCTGCCTGCTACGACGCGCCTGGACGATGGCCTGCGCCAGGCCCGTGAACGGCTAGAAACGGCGCAGCGAATTGCCGGCCAGCGCAGCACCCTGGAAACCCAGATCCAGGATGCACAGCGGCGACTGGTCCCGCTGCAGACGGCACTGACCCAGGCGGAAAGCCAATGGCAGGAGTGGCAGCAGGCCTGGCAGGCGGCGTTGGCTGAAGCTGGCCATGAGGACACGCTGCCCGTCGAACAGCTGGAAACCCGTCTGGCCCGGATGCAGGACATCCAGACGCTGCTGGCGCAGATGGACAGCCTGCGTGCCGATGACATCGAGCCCCTGCAGAACGCCCTGGACAGCTGGGTACGCCATGCCCGCACCCTGGCCGATCAGCTGATGCCCGATGCGCCGGCAGACATGTCTGTCCAGGACATGGTGCTGACACTGGCCGGCCGACTGAAGACCGCCCGCCAGGAGGAGGCCGAGCATGATCGGTTGCAGCAACAGCAGGCCCGCGACCGTCAGGCCCTGGAAGCCGCCCAGCAGCAGCAGATCCAGGTCGATGCCCTGCTGCAGCCGCTGCGGGTTGCCGCCGGCATTGACGACATGGCCCTGCTGGGGCCCGCCATCGCCCGCTCGGAAGAGCGGCGACAGATCGAGCACGAGATCCGGCGCATCGAAACGGCCCTGCGGGAAGCCGGCGACGGTCAGCCCATCGAGAGCCTGCGCACCGAGGCGGCCAGCATCGAACCGGACCAGCTGCAGGTCGAGCTGAACCGCCTGAGTACGGAAGCCGGACAGGTCGTGGAGGACATCAGCCGCCTGGGCGCCCGGCACGGCCAGCTCAAGGCCGCGTTCGATGCCCTGAACGGCAGCGATGCGGCGGCCCGGGCCGCCGCCCGGCAGCAGGAGGCCGCGGCCGGCATGGCCGAGGCTGCCGAGCGCTATCTGCGCCTGAAGACCGCCGCACGGCTGCTGCAATGGTCGATGGAGCGCTTTCGTCAGACCCGCCAGGGCCCCATGCTGGCCCGCGCGTCGGAGATCTTCCAGGCGCTCACGCTGGGCTCGTTCAGCCGCCTGCTGGTGGATGCCGACAGCCATGACAGTCCCCGGCTGATGAGCATCCGGGCCGATGGCGGCAGGCCGGTGGAGGTGTCGGGCCTCAGCGAAGGCACGCGCGACCAGCTCTACCTGGCGCTGCGGCTGGCCGCCCTGGACCAGCAGGCCAGCCAGGGCAACCGCATGCCGCTGATTGCCGATGATCTCTTCATCAACTTCGACGACCGCCGGACAGAAGCCGGCCTGCAGGTGCTGGGTGACGTCTCGCGCCGCATGCAGGTAATCCTGCTCACGCACCACGACCATCTGGTGCCGCTGGCCCGCCAGGTGCTGGGCGATGGGCTGAACGTGATCGAACTGTAGCGGCGTCAGTTTCCGTCGGGATTCCCGGCTGCGCCCATCCCGCCGCCCAGCAGCCCATCCAGCCGCTGCGTGCGGATGCCATAGAAGCGTTTCAGCGCCTCGATCTCGGCGCGTACCGCATCGGCATCCCGCGCCCGGCCGGTGCGGTTGCCCAGGATCATCTTGTTCTTGCCCGTGTGTTCGGGGCTGATGAGCTCGAACACCTGCGCCTCATAGCCCTGGGTCTCCAGCAGCAGCGCCCGCAGCCCGTCCGTCAGCATCTCGGCTTCCTGGCCCAGATGGATGCCATGACGCAGCAGCGCATCCAGCGGGGCGGGCGCCTTCAGTTGCGGCCGCAGCTCACGATGGCAGCAGGGCGAGCACACCAGCATGGCGGCCTGCTGACGGATGCCCTGAAAGAGCGCATCGTCCGTGGCCGTGTCGCAGGCATGCAGTGCAATGACGATGTCGACCGCAGCCCCGTCGGACGCCATGGCGCCCGAATCCCTGCTCCGTTCGGCATCTGCCCTGACCCCTGCAACACCCGCCGCGGCACGCCCATCAACGATGCCCGTGACGGCGGCACCGCCCGCAGCTGCACCCGGTGCGACCTCAGCAACTTCACAAGCCTGCAGGATGTCGCCCTTCTCGAAGCGCAGTCCCGACAGGCCATGACGCTGGGCCAAGCGGTTGCAGAGCGCCACCAGGTCAGCGCGGCGCTCGATGCCCACCATTTCCACCTGCAGGCCCAGCACATGCGTCAGATGGTCGTACAGCGCAAAGGTGAGATAGCCCTTGCCCGCGCCATAGTCACGGATGCGCAGCGGCGGCTGCCCTGCCCGTCCCACCCGGCTGGCCAGCGTGTTGTGCTGCCAGGCCTGGGCCACGATCTCGACGAACTTGTTGATCTGCCGCCACTTGCGGGCCATGGTCGGCACCAGCGCGCCGGTCCTGCCCACGATGCCCAAGTCCACCAGATAGGGCCGGCCAATGTCCACCGGATAGCGTCGCTGCCGGTTGTGATCAGCCAGGTCGCCCCAGTCATCCTCATCCGGCAGGGTGTCATGGGCACGTGAGAAGGCATCGCCCGCAGCACGGGCTGCCGCCTGTCCGCTTCCCACCCTGCGCAGTTGCGTGAGCGCCCCCACGCCCGGCTGCCAGGACGCCGCACCACCGGCCGATGCCTGCACGCCCTCTTTCGGGTTCGGGTTCGGGTTCGGGTTCGGGTTCGGGTTCGGCAGATCATCCGCTGCCGGCCGACGATCCTGCAAGGACGGGGTCTCAGCCACCCGCTTCATCCGGAACAGCGGCCGCCCCCGCTTGCTGAATCCCAGCTCGGCCGTCAGCTCGCGGGTTTCCAGAAGCGCCGTGCGCATGTCGCCCAACAGCGCATCGATCCGCACCAGCGCCTCGTCCACCGACAGGTTGTCGGTCTGGTCGCGCGTGTCGTACTGCCAGGCAAAGGCCAGCTTCACGCCATCGCGCATCCGTACCGGCTGGATGCGCAGCCGTTGCAGCACCGGGCCTTCATCCGTGAAGCCCGGCGGCAACATGGGCCGAACCGGCCGCGACAGCACCAGCCGCTTCAGCGTGCGCGCCGCGAGGGCTTCCCGAAGCAGCGTCAGGAAGCGCTCGCGTGGATCGGGCGTCACTTCCAGATCTCTTCTTCGATCTGGCCTTTCAGCTCAGGATAGTCGCTGAGCCGGAAGCGCGGATCCCCATGCTTGGCCTGCTCGAAGTAGTCGCGCGTGAGCTTGACCACCAGGCCGGATAGCAGCGAGATGCCCACCAGGTTGATGATGGCCATGATGCCCATCACCGCATCGGCCGCATCAAAGACCGTGGTGATGGCCTCGCGCGCACCCCAGACGATGAATACCAGCACCAGCGTGCGCAGGATGAACAGGCACGGCTTGTTGTTGATGTTCAGGTATGTGAGCGCCCCTTCGGCGTAGGAGTAGTTGCCGATGATGGAGGTGAAGGCGAAGAAGAACACGGCCAGCGCCACGAAGTCCTTGCCATGCTCGCCAATGTGGTAGGCCAGCGCATGCTGGGTCAGCACCGTGCCGGTGACACCCGAGCCCGGCTGAAGCGCATCGGACATCAGGATCATCACGCCGGTGGCAGTGCAGATCAGGACGGTGTCGATGAACACGCCCAGGGCCTGCACGAAGCCCTGCGAGGACGGATGGTGCGGGCTGGGAATGGCCACGGCCGCGATGTTCGGTGCAGAACCCATGCCAGCCTCGTTGGAATACAGGCCACGCTTCACGCCGTTGAGCATGGCGGCCGTCATGCCGCCGACCACGCCGCCCACCGCCTGGTCCATGCCGAAGGCACTACGCACGATCAGCGCGAAGACTTCGGGGATCTTGTCGATGTTGGCCACCAGCACCCACAGGGCCACGCCCAGGTAGGCCACGGCCATGAACGGCACCACCACCTCGGCCACACGGGCGATGTTGCGGATGCCGCCAAAGATCACGATGCCCGAGAGCACGGCCAGGGCCACGCCCACCTGGGTGCGATCCAGGCTGAAGGATTCGCTGAACGACTCGGCAATGGCATTGGCCTGAACGGCGTTGAACACCAGACCGAACACCACCAGCAGTGCCACCGAGAACACGGCGCCCGCCCACGGCGACTTCAGGCCACGGCTGATGTAGAAGGCCGGACCACCGCGGTAGAGACCATGATGGTCGTTGACCTTGTAGAGCTGCGCCAGCGCGCTTTCCGCGTAGGCAGTGGCCATGCCCAGCAGGGCCACGATCCACATCCAGAAGAGCGCCCCGGGGCCGCCGGTGTAGACCGCCACGGCCACACCTGCGATGTTGCCGGTCCCCACCCGCGAGGCCAGGCTGGTGGTCAGCGCCTGGATGGGGGTGATGCCCTGACTGTCCTTCTCGGGCGTGCGGGTCACCGCACGGATGAACTCCCGGAAGTGGAAGATCTGCAGAAAGCGCAGACGGATCGAGAAATAGATGCCTACCGCCAGCAGGCCGTAGATCAGAATGTAGCCCCAGACAACCGTGTTGATCGCATCGATCGCATTGGTCATGGCGTTGGCGATCACATCCATGACAATGTCTCCTGCCGTACAGCACCCATGCTTTCACTCCTGGCCACTTGCCCCCTGGGCAGGCCGATAGACGTTATGTGACGGACAGTGCCCCAGGAAAAGGCCGCTCATCGGCCCCTGCATGCCGCTGGCACTGTCGCATATTCCAAGCGTGCGATGATAGCCGAAGGCAGGGCCCGCACCTGCCAATGTTCACGCGCTCACGGAGAGAACCGAATGCGCCTTCTGCTTGCCATCTTCCTGCCCCCCGTCGTGTTCTTCACGATCGGTCGCCCCATCGCCGGCATCATCTGCCTGCTGCTGATGATCACGCTGATCGGCTGGATTCCGGCCGCCATCTGGGCCACCTACGCACTCAGCCAGTACAAGACCGAAAAGAGGATCCAGGAAGCGCTGGGCGATCGGCGCTGAGACGGCATCCCGACCGGGTGCCGGTCGGACAGGGCGGTCAGCTCGCGAAGCCGAGCCGATCGGCAAAGGTGTAGGCCACCATCCGCCGGCCGTCACGCACCAGGCCGGCGAGCGCCACGCCACATTCGTGGGCGGTCTGAATGGCCAATGAGGTGGGCGCCGAGACCGCCACCAGGGCCCCCGCGCGGATCATGGCCGCCTTCTGCACCATCTCGAAGCTGGCCCGGCTGGTGATGGCGATGAACCCCTGATCCACGGCAATGTTGGTGCGGATCATCGCGCCGATGAGCTTGTCCAGGGCATTGTGACGCCCCACGTCCTCGCGCAGCAGCTGCACTTCGCCATGAAGGTCGCACCAGGCAGCCGCATGGGTGGCGCCGGTGAGCTTCTGCAGCATCTGGGCGGATTTCAGGCTGGATTCAGCCCGCAGCACGGCGGTCGATGTGAGACGGACGGGATGGACCGGTGCCGGAGGATCCCGCCTGACCTGTCCCAGGCTGTCGGTGCCGCACAGGCCGCAGCCGGTACGCCCGGCCAGGTTCCGGCGACGTTCACGCAGTCGCCACGCGCAGGCCGAAGCCACTTCGAGGTGGACTTCCACCCCCTGCCGGACCTCGTTCACGTCCACCCCGTACAGCTCATCGGGGGAGGCCAGCAAGCCCTCGGTGATACCGAAACCGAGGGCAAAATCTTCCAGATCGCCCGGTGAGGCCATCATGACGGCATGCGAGATGCCGTTGAAGACCAGCGCGATGGGAGTCTCCCGGGCGATCCAGTCCGACACCTTCTCCTGGTGATGATCCTTCCAGACCCGAGCCTCCAGGGCATCAGCTCCGAACTCGGGGTTTGTTTCCAGGGAACGCCAAGCCTGGAATGGAGAAGCTGTCGAATCGTCCATCAACCGAAGATGAGTTTGCCCTTCATCACGCTCCAGTGACCGGGGAAGGAGCAGAAGAAGGTGTAGTCACCGCCTTTCTGGAACTTGTCCATCGGAACGGTGATGGTATCGGACTCGCCACCACCGATCAGCTTGGTGTGGGCCAGCACGCGGGCGTCATCCTTGGGAACGTAGTTGTCGGCAGCGGTCGTCTTGCCGCCAGCCTTGGCGACGGCCTTGAAGTCCTCCGTCTTGGTCAGGACCAGGTTGTGGCCCATGGCGGAGATAGGCATCTTGCCGACGTGCTTGAGCGTCAGCTTCAGCTCGGTGCAGTCACCGGCGACCTTGATTTCCTTCGTGCTGTAGGTCATGGCGTCGGTGGCATCGACCTCGGCTTCGCATGTCTTGGCCATGACGGAAGCAGAGCCCAGCATCAGAGCAGCAACCAGAATACCTTTGGTGAACATGGATTTCTCCTGCTTAACGATTGAACAACGGAAATGACTGTTTCAGTCTATCGGAATGACATTGGTCATAACTGAATAAACATCAAGTCATGACCGCCAAATTAGACATCAATCAATGTACAACACAGTGTACTCCCAGTCCAATCATTAACCTCTCTCATTCAGGGAATACGACAGGCAGGTTGTGAGCCAATAGAGGTCAGTTCACATCTTTCAACACATGGCACACTGGCTGCAGCATCCGGTCGCCATCACCCAGCCAGATCTGGCCATCCTGCACGATGCACTGCAGGGCTGCCCCGCGTTGCGCGAGGTCCGCCAGCGCCTTGCTGTCTTCGGGTTCCAGGGCCATCACCTGCAGGTTGGCAAGACGCTCCAGCGTCTCGCGGGCCTTCTGCCACCAGGCCTGGGTCGTGCGCCCATAGGCCAGCACCACCACCCGGTCGGCCCTGGCTGCGGCCTTCTTCACCAGCCGTTCATCGGGCAAGCCCACATCGATCCATAGACGAATCGTGCCATCCGGGGCTTCGGCATGCAGATCCGCCTCGTCCTCGGCAGAGAGCCCTCGGCCAAAGCGCAGGTCATCGGCTGCAAAGAGTGCAAAGGCCAGCACCCGCACCATCATGCGCTCGTCGTTCTCGGAAGGATGCCGGGCCACGGTCAGCGAATGCTCGCCGTAGTAGCCGCGGTCCATGTCCGAGACGTTCAGCGTCAGCCGGAAGATCGTCGATTTCAGTGCCATCCGGCCCTCTTCCCGTCAGGGCCGGCCATGTGCCATGGGGCCTCAGACATCGATATTCTGTGCGCCCAGGGCGTTTTCCTCGATGAACACGCGGCGCGGTTCGACGTTGTCGCCCATCAGCGTGGTGAAGATCTGGTCGGCCGCAATGGCGTCCTCGATCTGCACCTTCAGCAGCCGCCGGGCATTCACGTCCATCGTGGTCTCCCACAGCTGCTCGGCGTTCATCTCGCCCAACCCCTTGTAGCGCTGGCGCGAGACGCCCTTCTCGGCATCAGCCAGCAGCCAGCGCATGGCTTCGCGGAAGCTGCCCACCGGCTGGCTGCGGACCTTGTCGCCCTCGCCACGCCGCGCCTCGGCGCCCTCGCCCACCAGGCCACGCAGCGTCTGGGCCACGTCGCTGAGCACCTTGTAGTCGGACGACTTCAGGAAATCCTGCGTGATGATGGAGACCTTCTGGTTGCCATGCAGGTGGCGGATGATGCGCAGGTGCCACTTCTCGCCACTCTCGTCGGCATGGGCCGTCACTTCGACGGCCGGCGCCAGCGAACGGCTGATCTGGTGGACGTTCTTCAGGAGCGCCGCCTGCAGCCGCTCGGCCGAGGCATGGGCCTCGTCGGCCGAATCCAGGTTCAGCGCCAGCCCGTCCATCAGCTCGTGCAGCGTGTCGTGATCCATCAGCCGGCTCAGACGCTCGACCACCGCATCGGCCATCACGTACTTGCGTGCGATGGCCGCCAGCGCATCGCCGCTGATGGGCTCGGCGTCCCGGGCCGGCACCAGTGACGCCTGCATCATCGACAGGTTCAGCATGTACTGGTCCAGCTCGAAGTCGTCCTTCAGGTAGCGCTCCTCGCGCCCCTGCTTGATCTTGTAGAGCGGCGGCTGGGCGATGTAGATGTAGCCGCGCTCGATCAGCTCGGGCATCTGCCGATAGAAGAACGTGAGCAGCAGCGTGCGGATGTGGCTGCCGTCCACGTCCGCGTCGGTCATGATGATGACGCGGTGATAGCGCAGCTTCTCGATCTTGAAGTCGTCGGACCCCAGACCGGAGCCGATGCCCGTGCCCAGCACGGTGATCAGCGTGGCCACCTGCTCGGAAGCCAGCAGCTTGTCGAAGCGGGCCTTCTCGACGTTGAGCACCTTGCCGCGCAGCGGCAGGATGGCCTGGAACTTGCGGTCGCGCCCCTGCTTGGCCGAACCGCCGGCCGAGTCGCCCTCCACGATGAAGAGCTCGCTCTTGGCAGGATCACGTTCCTGGCAGTCCGCCAGCTTGCCGGGCAGGCCGATGCCGTCCAGCACGCCCTTGCGGCGCGTCATGTCGCGTGCCTTGCGGGCCGCCTCGCGGGCCCGCGCCGCCTCGACGATCTTGCTGCAGATGATCTTGGCGTCGTTGGGCTTTTCCAGCAGGTAGGTTTCCAGCCCGCGTGCAATCACCTCCTCGACGGGCGCCCGCACTTCGCTGGAGACCAGCTTGTCCTTGGTCTGCGACGAGAACTTGGGCTCGGGCACCTTCACCGACAGCACGCAGGTCAGGCCCTCGCGCATGTCGTCGCCCGAGGTGTCGACCTTGGCCTTGCGGGCGATCTCGTTCTCTTCGATGTACTTGTTGATGACCCGCGTCATGGCCGCGCGCAGGCCGGTGAGGTGCGTTCCGCCGTCACGCTGCGGAATGTTGTTGGTGAAGCACAGCACCTGCTCGTTGTAGCCGTCGTTCCACTGCAGCGCGGCCTCCACCATCACCCCGTCCTTCTCGCCCCGGATGTGGAAGATGTTGGGGTGCAGCACGTTCTTGGCGCGGTTGATGTACTCGACAAAGCCCGAGACGCCGCCCGCGAAGGCGAAATCCTCTTCCTTGTTGTTGCGCAGGTCCTGCAGGCGGATGCGCACGCCATTGTTGAGGAACGACAGCTCGCGAAGGCGCTTGGAGAGCGTCTCGTAGTGGTACTCGACCTTGGAGAAGATCGTGTCGTCGGCCAGGAAGTGCACCTCGGTGCCACGCCGGGTGGTGTCGCCCAGCACCTTGATGGGCGAGATGGCCACGCCGTCCTTTTCCTCGATGACGCGGTCCTTGGGGACCCCGCGCTCGAACTCGATGAAATGCGTCTTGCCGTTGCGGTTGATGGTGAGCTTGAGCCAGCGCGACAGCGCGTTGACGCACGACACCCCCACTCCGTGCAGGCCGCCCGAGACCTTGTAGCTGTTCTGGTCGAACTTGCCGCCGGCGTGCAGCTCGGTCATCACGATCTCGGCCGCGCTGCGCTTGGGATCGTGCTTGTCGTCCCACTTCACGTCGGTGGGAATGCCCCGGCCGTTGTCACGCACCGAGATCGACTCGTCGGCGTGGATCGTCACCAGGATCTCGTCGCAGTAGCCAGCCAGCGCCTCGTCCACCGAGTTGTCGACCGTCTCGAACACCAGGTGATGCAGACCGGTGCCATCGGATGTATCGCCGATGTACATGCCCGGGCGCTTTCGTACCGCTTCCAGCCCCTCCAGGATCTGGATCGAGGAGGAGTCGTACCCGGGCCCGTCGCCCTGGGGCTTGCCCCCGGACGGCTGTTCCGGGTTCATCGCATCGGTATCCATCGTGTCAGACATGAATCATCCATGAAGGCATAGGCAGACCGCAGGCACACGGCGGCCAATTCGACAGCATAACAGGCCGGCGCCCCCTTTCCGGCCTGAAACCGCCCGGCAAGGTCCGAAACACGACAGGGACGTTGCCCCGGAGGCAACCGCGGGCAGCGGATCCGGCAGGCGGCGGGCCTCCGAACCTCATGGTGAACCCATGAGGCGGGCAGGGCGATCCGGCACTCAGATCCGCATCGGCATCAGCACGTAGCGGAAGCTCTCGTCACCCGGCAGCGTCAGCAGCGCGCTGGAAGTGGCGTCACCGAAGGCCATCGTCACCCGGTCCGTCTTCAGCGTGCCCAGCACATCCAGCAGATAGGAGACGTTGAAGCCGATATCGAGAGGTGCGCCACCATAGTCGATATCAATCTCTTCCGAGGCTTCTTCCTGCTCGGTGTTGCTGCTCTGGATGCCCAGGCGGCCCGGCGCCAGGCCCAGCCGCACCCCGCGGAACTTCTCGTTGCTGAGAATGGAGGCCCGCTGAAGCGCCTGAGCCAGGGTCTCGCGTTCCAGCTCGATGACCTTCTGGTAGCCCTTCGGGATCACCCGCTGGTAGTCGGGGAACTTGCCTTCCAGCAGCTTGCTGATGAACTCGATGTCGCCAAAGCGCAGCCGCACCTGGGTACCGATGATCTCCATCCGCACCGGCTCGTCGCTGTCACCCAGCAGCCGCAGCAGCTCCAGCACCGACTTGCGCGGCAGGATCGCATCCGCCTGGCCGGCGGCATGGACCTCCACGTCCTCGCAGAAGGCCAGCCGGTGCCCTTCTGTGGCCACGGCGCGCATTCCGGCCGGGCTCAGCACCAGCAGCAGGCCATTCAGATAGAAGCGGATATCCTGCTGGGCCATGGCGAAGTGGACCATCTGCAGAAGGTGACGAAGCTTCTTCTGGGACAGCGTCACATCGGCGCGAAGATCGGCCGTGCTTCCATCTCCTGCCGAACCCGATCCTGGGCCAGCCTGGTCGGTGGTTCCTGCCTTCATCACCGGAAAGTCTTCGGACGGCAGTGTCTGCAGCGCAAAGCGTGAACGGGTCGTCTTCAGGTTCAGCTTGTTGCCGTTGAGCTCGATGGTGACGTCCGTATCCGGCAGGGCCCGCAGGATGTCGGTCAGCTTCTTGGCCGACACGGTCGTGGCCGTGCTGCCGGATCCGGCACCGATGCTGGCCTGTGTCCGGACCTGGATCTCCATGTCGGTACCGGTGAACGTCACGGCTTCACCTTGCTGACGAATCAGCACGTTGGCCAGGATGGGCTGGGTGTGCCGTTTCTCGATGATGCCTGCCACGGTCTGCAAGGGTTTCAGGATGGCGTCCCGGGGGGCATGAATGATCTGCATGGCGTCTTTTCCTGATGTCTTTCCGTTTCTGAAGATCTATCTATATCTTTTAATGTTGTTGTTGTTTAGAGGCGTCGATGCCCTGTGGATAACCTTGGCGAGGCGCTTGTAGACTGGATCTTCACGATGAGAAACGATGTGGGGACGGCGGGATTGCCGAGTCGTCGGATTGTGGACATTTCCGGCCTCCTGCCCGAAACCCCGGTTTGTCCACATTTTGCCGGTCATGGGTTCACCCGCTTGCTGACCGGTTGTGCACAACCCGCGTCCGTTGCCTGTTTTTCCGGCAAATTTGCCTGAATTCTAGGCATTCGATGACTCGAAATCCGGACATCCGGTGTCCAACATTGTGGATAACTCTACCACTGCCGCTGGCGACGCGCTTGTCGGGTGGTCTGGGGATATCTTCCGGTTATCCACAATCGGCGACGAGTTGCGATGTTAACCCGTCGTCAGACGGGTTCAGGGGCCTTCATGAAAAGCGGGTCTGCGGACTGTCGTCCCCTTCGACGCGTCGCCAGGGACTGACTCTAGAGGTACTCCCGCAGGGTCTGGTCCAGCACGTGGATCTGCTTGTTCAGGTCCTCATCATGGGCCCGTAATTCTGTAATTTTGCGTACAGCATACAGAACGGTGGTGTGATCCTTGCCGCCGAAGGCATCGCCAATCTCCGGCAGGCTCTTCTGGGTCAGCTCCTTGGCCAGGTACATGGCAATCTGGCGGGGCAGGGCGATCTTGGCTGGCTTGCGCTTCGAGTACATGTCGGCCTGCTTGATCTTGTAGTACTCGGCCACCGTTTTCTGGATGAAATCGATGGAGATCTGACCACGATTGAAGGAGATGAGGTCTTTCAGCGCTTCCTTCACCAGTTCCAGCGTCAGGGGTGAGGATCTGAATGATGCATAATGAATGGCACGCTGCAGGGCGCCTTCCAGTTCCCGCACGTTGCGACGGATGTTCTTGGCGATGAAATAGGCCACATCATCGGGCAGGCGGATGCGCGCCTGCTCGGCCTTGCGCTGCAAAATGGCCACCCGCATCTCCAGCTCCGGCGGCTCGATGGCCACGATCAGGCCCGAGTTCAGACGCGAGATCAGCCGGTCGTCGATGCCCTTGAGCTCCTTCGGATAGGTATCGCAGGTGATGACGATCTGCCGCTGGTTGATCGTCATCGTCTCGAACACATGGAAGAACTCTTCCTGCGAGCGCTGCTTGTCCGACAGGAACTGGATGTCGTCGATCAGCAGCACGTCCAGCGACTGGTAATAGTGCTTGAAGCGGTCGATGGCGTTGCGCCGGATGGCCTGGATCAGGTCCTGCACGAACTGGTTCGACGAGATGTAGCGGATGATCGCCCGCGACTCGCGCTGCTGGATGGCGTTGCCCACCGCCTGCATCAGGTGGGTCTTGCCCAGGCCCACGCCGCCGTGAATGAAGAGCGGGTTGTAGGCACTGCCGGGGCGGTCGGCCACCTGCAGGGCGGCGGCCCGCGCCAGGTCGTTGGCCTTGCCGTTCACGAAGGCCGCAAAGGTCAGCCCCGGATTCAGGCGTGAGCGCTCGTTGGGCATCTGCCCGCCCAGCCCGCCGAAGCTGCGGGCCGGCGCGTTGGTGCTCCCATCTTCGCCCGGACCTTCGGGGTCGGACCCGTCATCCAGATAGTCGCCCGTGCCGTCATCCAGCACGTCCGGCGCTTCCGGAGCATGGCGTGTCTCGAAGCCCGGGTGGCCTGCGTGTTCGGCACCGCCTTCCATCCAGCCCTGGGATCCGCCGTAACCCGGTCGCTCGTGAGCCTGCTGCGGGACATGTGACGGATGCGGGGCATGCGTCTGCGGCTGGAATGCACCAGCGCCGTGCGGGCCGGCCATGCCCCCCTGAAAACTGCCCGCGCCTGCAGCAACATTGCCCATGCCTGCTGGAATATGGCCTTGCCCGCCCCCGTGCGGGGCAGGGGGCTGAACGCCATGCGACAGGGAGCCCGGGTGACTGGGGCCTGATCCGGCGAACGAGGAGCCCCCGCCGTGTGTGACTGCTCCCGCCCCAGCCCCTGCCACGGGCGCAGCCGAAGCCGCACGCGGCGCGACCCCGATCTCCACCCGCATGGCCGGGTCGATCACGTCGCGCAGCACTTCCTGAATGAGGTTCTGGTACTGATTGCGCACGATGTCTGCCTTGATCTGGGTGGCAGCACCCAGCCGGATCAGGCAGTCGTCAGCGCTGAATTCCAGGAAGGCAAGCGGTTTTATCCACGTCTTGTAGGCCTGTTCGGGCATGCGCGCCGCGATGGCGGCACTGCACGCGTCCCATTGTTCCTGCATGGCGGTCGAAGGCTCCGCGCCAGCCTGGGGAAGGCCAGCGGCTGTTTCTTGTAATTTGAAAAAATCGGATCAGTTCATGAATCTTGCATGAAATTTCATGCAAGATAGGCAATCTTGCCCACTTCGTGCCGACGGGGGAAGGGGAGGTTCGACGTGATTGCGCCGCGCAGAAACTGCTGTCTGCCCCTGAGTGAGGCCGCTCGAAGAAGGGCGTTCATTCTAACTTATCCACAGGTTGTCCGCAGCTATCCACAAGCTTGTCCCCGGACCTCGATCGTGCCGTCCCGGCACGGCCCGCTCGCTCGGCGTGCCGGCGCCTGGCGTCCTTCATAGCAGCCTGCCCGCGTGAATCGGGGCACCCCGAAGAGCAGAAATAATTGACAAAACCCTCGTTTTACCTATCCAATAGCGGGTTTCTGGAAAATCGCCTGCGGCCTTCGCAAGCCCGTGATCCGCCGCGGCTCTTTTGGTAGCCATCATGAAGCGCACCTATCAACCCTCCGTCTGCCGTCGTAAAAGAACTCATGGCTTCCTGGTTCGCCAGAAAAGCCGGGGTGGTCGTGCCGTGCTGCGCGCCCGCCGTGCCAAGGGCCGCAAGCGCCTGGCCGTCTGATTCCTCACGACGTTCATTGCTGATCAGTCCCGGCCCCGACCCTTTCTGGCTCGGGGTAGAGGGCCTGTCATGACACTTCCGCAAAGCCGGCCACCCGCGGGCCCGGCATCCGCAGGAAGCCCGTCCCGGGAGCCCGGGACTGCTTCCCCGCAGGCGCGCAAAGGCCCTCGTGGCCGATCCGGTCCGCCTCCCGTCCGTGTCTCAGGACACTTCTTCGAGCTGACCGGTGTCCTGCCGCGTCCGTCTGGTGGCGCATCGACCTCGCCAGCCAACCCGGCCGTCCCATTGTCCCGGGCTGCCCAGCCTGGCGCTCCCGTGACCACCTCGGCATCCGATGCCCTGGATTGCCTCCAGATCAGTGTTCCCAAGCGCCTGGTGCGCGCAGCCGTCCGACGCAACACCGTCAAGCGCGTCGCCCGTGAAGCCTGGCGCTCGGCCCCTGTCGAGCTGCTGGACTGCGGACGCAGCTGGCGGCTTCGGCTGAAGGCGCACCCCATGGGGTCGCTGGCCGCGAAGAGCCAGCATGCCCGAGCCCAGATGCGTGCTCAGGCGCGGCGAAAGCCAGACTCAGCCGGATCAGGTGTTCCGGATTCTCCGGGCTTTGCGGTCATCAAGCGGCAACTGCGTACAGAACTGGACCGATTGCTTGCCGATGCGGCCGAGCGTCTGAATCGCCGACCCGTCGGGCGCACCACGCGGACCGATGCGGCAGGGAGGGTACCGCCGGCTTCCTCGTCGGGCATCGCCCCATGAGTGCCTCACAGCCCGGCAACGCCGATGCTCAGCCGTCCGTGGTCCGGCGTCCGCTCGTGCGGGCGCTCACGGCCGTGGTGAAGGGCTACCAGCGCGGATTCAGCAGTGTCTTTCCGCCCAGCTGCCGCTACTGGCCCAGCTGCTCGGAATACGCCATCGAAGCCCTGCAGCTGCATGGTGTGGCACGGGGCAGCTGGCTCACGCTCAGGCGCCTGTGCCGGTGTCACCCCTGGGGCGGACATGGGGTGGATCCCGTGCCCCTGCCTGCCTCCTCGCCCGGTGATTCGAAGGCCGCACGCCATCGAACTTCCTGACGATTCACGTTTTTTTTGGCCCTGACCCGGTTTCGATCAAGATCAGGCCAGCATCCTGGCGCAAGCTCGGGTATTCTTGGCGCCACTTCATCCAACAGCAGAACCTGTCCCCACGATGCAGCAGAGCCACAAGACCGTTCTCTGGGTAGTTTTCATCCTCTCGCTATTGTTCCTCTGGAACAACTGGCAGCAGTACAACGGCCAGCCCGCCATGTTCGGCGGTAGTCAGCAGGCCCAGACGGCACAGCAGAACACCGCGTCCGCCCCGAAAGACGGTGCGGACACCAGCATTCCGGGTGCCCCCAGCCAGGCGGGCAATGACGCCCCGGCCAGCGTGCCCGCCGACCAGGCCGAGCAGGCCAAGGCCGGTCAGACCATCACGCTGAAGAACGACGTCATCGAGCTGGGCATCGACACCGTTGGTGGCCAGATCGTCAGTAGCAAGCTGCTCAAGCACATCCACGACACCCGTCACCCCGACAGCGGCAACCTGGTCATCCAGTCCGACCGCAAGGGCAGCTTCTTCGTGGGCCAGACCGGCCTGGTGGGCGTCAAGGACGCACCCAACCACACCACGCCCATGACCGTGGTGCGCACCATCGAGACCGACGGACAGGTCACCGGTGTCGTGCTGGCGGCCGAAGGCGGTGGCCTGCGCATCGAGCGCACCTACCAGCTCAGCCCCGGCTCCTACGAGATCAAGGTCGACAACCGCGTCACCAACATCGGCGAGCAGCCGCTGTCGCCGTCGCTCTACCTGCAGCTGACCCGTGATACCCACGAGGCCCCGGGCCAGTCCGGCTACTACAAGACCTACGTCGGCCCGGCCATCTACACCGACGCCGACAAGTTCCAGAAAGTCTCCTTCGACGACATCGAGAAAGGCAAGGCCAAGCACTCCGGCCGCGCCAACGATGGTTGGGTCGGCATCATCCAGCACTACTTCGTCTCGGCCTGGGTGCCCAAGCAGGGTCAGCCGCGCGAGTACTACACGCGCCGCGTCGGTCCCAGCACGTATTCGGCAGGTGCCTACGAGCAGCTGGGCCAGATCTCGGCCGGCCAGAGCGTCGATGCTTCCGAGACCCTGTTCATCGGTCCCCAGGACCAGGACGTGCTGGCCAAGGTCGCCCCGGGGCTGGACCTGGTCGTCGACTATGGCTGGCTCACTGCCATTGCCAAGCCGCTCTTCTGGCTGCTGACCTTCCTGCACGGCATCGTCGGCAACTGGGGCTGGGCCATCGTGGCGCTCACCATCCTGGTCAAGCTGGCCTTCTTCCCGCTGCAGGCCGCCAGCTACCGTTCCATGGCCAAGATGCGCAAGGTCCAGCCGCGCCTCAACGCCATCCGCGAACGCTATGGCGATGACCGCATGAAGCTCAACCAGGCCATGATGGAGCTGTACAAGACCGAGAAGATCAACCCGCTGGGCGGCTGCCTGCCCATCTTGGTGCAGATCCCCGTCTTCATCGCCCTGTACTGGGTGCTGCTGGCCTCGGTCGAGATCCGCAACGCCCCGTGGATCGGCTGGATCCATGACCTGTCCAGCCCCGATCCGCTCTACATCCTGCCCATCCTGATGGCGGGCACGATGTTCCTGCAGACGCACCTCAATCCCAAGCCGGCGGATCCCGTGCAGGCCAAGATGATGACCTTCATGCCGCTCATCTTCTCGGTCATGTTCTTCTTCTTCCCGTCGGGCCTGGTGCTGTACTGGGTGGTGAGCAACATCTTCTCCATCGCCCAGCAGTGGGTCATCACCCGCCAGATCGAAGGCAAGCCCATCTTCGGCCGGGCCGCCTGATCAACAGCTCCATGTTTCACCCCTTGGCCTGGACCCCCGTTCAGGCCATTTTTTTTGGATAGACGCCGTGCAGGACAAACGCCCCATCTGCGCCATTGCCACCGCCCCTGGCCAGGGCGCCATCGGTGTCGTGCGCGTCTCGGCGCCCGAGCCTGACATCATCACCGCCCTGGCCGCCGACATCCTTGGCCCCGAGCGCCGCCTCGTCGCCCGCAAGGCCGCCTATGGCCCCTTCCTGGCGGCCGATGCCCAGCCCATCGACTACGGCCTGGCGCTCTGGTTCCCCGCCCCCCATTCCTACACCGGTGAACACATCCTGGAACTGCAGGGCCACGGCGGCCCCGTCGTCCAGCAGATCCTGCTGCGCCGCGTGCTTCAGGTGGGTGCTGCCTTCAGCATCCGCCTGGCCGAGCCAGGCGAGTTCACCGAACGCGCCTTCCTGAACGACAAGCTCGACCTCGTGCAGGCCGAAGCCGTCGCCGACCTCATCGAAGCCAGTACCGAGCAGGCCGCGCGATCCGCCACCCGATCGCTTCAGGGCGTCTTCTCGCGGCAGATCGACGACCTGGCCGAACAGCTGCTCACCCTGCGCATGCTGGTCGAGGCCACCCTCGACTTCCCCGAAGAAGAAATCGACTTCCTGCAGAAAGCCGACGCTGCCGGGCGTCTGGCGCGCATCGACGACACCTTGCGACGTCTCTTCGACACCGCCCAGAGCGGCGCCCGCCTGCGCCAGGGCCTGAACGTCGTGCTCACCGGCGCACCCAACGTTGGCAAGTCCAGCCTGCTCAATGCCCTGGCCGGTGCCGAAGTCGCCATCGTCACCCCCATTGCCGGCACCACCCGTGACCGCGTCATCGAGCAGATCAGCATCGAAGGCGTACCCATCAACCTCATCGACACCGCTGGCCTGCGCGACACCGACGACCCTGTCGAGAGAATCGGTATCCAGCGCACCTGGGCCGAGATCGAGAAGGCCGATGTCGTCGTTCACCTGCGCGCGGCCGACGAGCTGGCGCGGGAAGACGGGAATCAGACACCTGGCGAGACAGGGCAGGGCAACGGGAAGAAAGCTGTTCCGGGGATCATTCCGGACGCCGGGACGGGTTCTTCACCTGAACAACGATCCGGACAGGCGCAGACCGGAAGTGTTCCGCTCGACATCAGTCGCCTGGAGGCTGCCATTGAGGCTCGCGTACCCGCCAGCGCCCGGCGCCTGACCGTCATCAACAAGATCGACCTGGTGCAAGGGGCAGGGCAGCTCGCATCCGGGATGTCGGACGGGGCGTCTCACCCCCAACTGTCAGCGGACGAGAGCAGTTCCAGTCCATCCGCTTCCCGTATGCTGCCAGTAACGGGTACTCCCGCGTCGGAAGCGGAAACGCCGTCATCCCCCGAGACATTGCGCCTGTCCGCCCGCACAGGGCAGGGCATCGAGGCCTTCCGCCGCAAGCTTCTGGACATCGCCGGCTTCCAGCCCGGCCAGGAAGGCGTCTTCATCGCCCGCGAGCGCCATCTTCAGGCACTTGCCGAAGCGCTGACCCACCTTCAGAACGCCCGCCAGCATGTGTCCCTGGGCGACCAGGCGCTAGACCTCTTTGCCGAAGAACTGCGCCTGGCCCATCAGGCCCTGGGCCGCATCACGGGTTCCGTCACCGCTGATGATCTGCTCGGGGTGATCTTCAGCCGGTTCTGCATCGGGAAGTAATGCCCGGTTGGGATGCCGCCCCATGGGGGCATGGGGGCGGCATGGAGGTCAAGTACACTTGGTTCATGACCTTCCATGAAGCCCAGTCGTCATGCCCCTGAACACGATCCATCTGCGTCGGACTGTCGATACCCTGGAACAGGCCATCATTCATCTGCAGGCCCTTCCTGTCGAGCGCACTGACGCCGCTTCCGTTTCCAGGGACACAAAGCCTGGATCCAGCGTGACGGCTGATGGTGTGCTGTATGACCTCTATCGCAATGCCGCCATCAAGAGTTTCGAGTTGTCTCTGGAAACTGCCGGCAAGTTGCTGCGCAAGGCCTTGAAGCCCTATGCGGTCCAGCCGCGTGAAGTCGATCGTCTGGTGTTCAACGACGTGTTGCGCCAGGCCGGAAAACATGGGCTTCTGGAAATCGATGAGGTTTCCCGGTGGCTGAAATATCGCGCCAATCGCAACACCACAGCCCACGATTACGGTGAAGACTTCGCCAACGAGACCATGAAGCTCCTGCCTGCCTATCTGCAGGATGCCCGGGCATTGGCCGACAGACTGGACGAGGCTGCCAATGCCACGCCTTGAAGACAGCCACCTGAATTTGCGCCCCGCCTGGCGGGACATGCTGGAAAGCCTGCTGCGCTCCCATGTGCCCCAGGCGGACGTCTGGGCCTACGGAAGCCGGGTTACCGGCGGCGCCCATGAAGCTAGCGACCTGGACATCGTGCTGCGTAATCCGCAGGACCTGTCCAGGCCCATCAGGGCGGCATCCGCACTCAGACAGGCGTTGTCCGACAGCATGCTGCCCATCATGGTCGATGTGCATGACTGGGCCCATCTGCCCGAGTATTTCCACGAGGAGATCCTGCAGGCCTACGTCGTGCTGAGACAGGGCGATCCCCGCACCGTCGACGATTCGCAGCCTTCGGACACAATGGCTGCCCGCACTTGACCCCCATCCGCACCGGAGAATCGGCGGGATCACCGTATCCGATGTGGTGAAATGGGCGGCACGCATCGCCGGATGGTTCATCGCGCCGGATCCTTCGCCATGTCCTCTTCACTGCACAGGTTCATTCCCCTTGATCTGCCTTCTGACCCGGCGCTGTCCCGGACGCAGAAACGCTTCAGCAGCCTGCTGAAGAAGATCGACCGGCAGCGTACCGAGCTGCAGGCGTGGGAGACGAAGGAGGCGGTCTTTGCGCGGGGGTGGGCCCGGCATGTTGCTCCCTTCCGGGCCCAGCAGGCGGCGGGTGTGGTGGAGGTCATCGACCGACTGGACGCGCTGGCTGGGCGACAGGCGCTGTCCGAGCTGGACCTGGCCACGCTCGAATCCGAGCTGTGCGACATGGTGGAGACGGTGCTGGCCGAAGGCGTGCTGGACGAGGACGAGTGCCAGCGACTGGAGGCCCTGTTCGACCATTACAGCGGGGTGTCGCTGCAGGCCATCCACGCCGAGGAAGAGGCTGATTTCAAGGCGCAGGTGCTGGATGAGGTGGGGCTGGATCTGGGGGACGAGGACATCGACCTGAATGATCCGGGTGTATTGCTGGAACAGGTGCTGCGCAAGCTGGAAGAGCAGGACTGGGAAGCGGTTGACCAGGATGTGACCCATCCGTCCGAGCCGCATGGCTGGCCGGACGAGGTGGTCTGGCCATCCTTCGATGTCGAGTCTTCTGGTGGTGGTTCGTCACAGCCGGTATCGGCCGGCGCAGAGTCAGACGTCAAACCCATGCCCACGCAGGGGCCCCATGGCTTCGCGTCCGCGACAGCTCATGTTCCGGATCGCAGGGCCCCCACGGATCCGGCTGACAAGGCTGCACGGAGAAACGCACGTCGCCGTGCGGCGGCTGCCGAGAAGCGACGTCAGGCCGAGGAAATGGCACAGCAGCAGGCCAGCCATGCGGTGCAGACCGTCTTCCGGCATCTGGCCAGCGTGCTGCATCCGGACCGGGAGACGGATCCGGCCGAGCGGGCGCGCAAGACGGCGCTGATGCAGCGGGTCACGCTGGCCTACCACGCCCATCGGCTGGTGGACCTGCTGGAGCTTCAACGGGAAGTGGCCCAGGCGGACATGGGCGATTTGGCAAGCCTGAGTGAAGAACAGCTGCACAGCTACATCCGTGTGCTGAAGCAGCAGAGTGAAGAGCTGGCGCATGAGCTGCAGCAGCGCGAGATGTGGCTACGGGCGCGTTATCCGCTCAATCGCTTCCAGAAGGCCATCCGCCCCCGCGATCTTGCCCGGATCCTGCGGGAGGTGCGTGCCGGGGTGAAGCAGCAGCTGCAGCAGCTGGATGCACTGAAGGCCCGGCTGGCAACCGAGCAGGGCGTGCGGGCCTGGCTGAAATCGCTGCGGCAGCAGGCAGCGGCGCAGATGCGGATGCAGGAACACATGGCTTCGCTGGTGGGCGGCCTCATCCGGCATCCATCGGAGAACGGCTTCTGATGAAGCCGGATGGCACGGGATGACGGGCGAAGCCTGGCGGCTGCAGTGAGATGGTCTACTGAAAACAGGTATAACGCAGGGGCATGTCGGCGATGGACTGTCCATATCGAATTCGCTATAGTCGGCGCGATTCCTCCAGGCACAGACCATGAACGACAGTCATCAAGAAGTCCCTCATCTCCGAAACAATCCCTACAAGGTTGCCATTGCCTCGATGGTGGGAACCGCCATCGAGTTCTACGACTATTACATCTACGCTGCTGCCGCAGTGCTGGTCTTCAATACCCAGTTCTTCGACAAGAGCGATGAACATGTGGCGGTGCTGCTGTCGCTGTCCACGCTGGCGCTGGCCTTCCTGGCGCGTCCCATCGGTTCGGCGCTGTTCGGGCACTTTGGTGACCGCATCGGCCGCAAGAAGACGCTGGTGGCCTCGCTGCTGCTGATGGGGCTTTCCACCGTTGCCATCGGCCTGCTGCCCAACTATCAGAGCATCGGCCTCTGGGCGCCGCTGCTGCTGTGCATCTTCCGCATCGGACAGGGTCTGGGGCTGGGCGGTGAATGGGGAGGCGCCGCACTGGTGGCCACCGAGAATGCACCGGACGGAAAGCGTGCCTGGTTCGGCACCTTCCCGCAACTGGGTGCACCGCTGGGACTGCTGCTGGCCAACGGTGCCTTCTTTGCCGTCAGCTCTTCATTCGGTCCCGAAGCATTGGTGGAATGGGCCTGGCGCATTCCTTTCGTTGCTTCCATCGTGATGGTGGCGGTGGGCCTCTACATGCGGCTGACCCTGCATGAAAGCCATGTCTTCCGTGAGGCCGAGCATCGCAACCAGAAGGTGAGTGCCCCGGTGAAGGAAGTGGTGCTGCATTACTGGAAGCCCATCGTGCAGGGCACCTTCATCATGACGGCTACCTATGTGCTGTTCTACGTGATGACAGCCTTCGTGCAGGTCTTCTCCAAGAGCCCGGCAGTGATGTCGCCGGCGGGGCACCCCATGGGCCTGGGCATTCCGGCCAATACCTTCACGGGCTTCCTGATGATCGGTGCCGTGGTCTTCGGCATCTTCACCAGCCTCTCGGGCATCGTGGCTGACCGCATCGGACGCCGCCGCTGGCTCATCTGGGTCACGGTGGCCATCATTGCCTTCGGGCTGCTCATGCCGCAGTTCCTGCTGAACGGCACGCCCACCTCGGTGCTGGCCTTCGTGCTGGTGGGCATGGTGCTGATGGGTTGCACCTTCGGTCCCATGGCGGCGCTGCTGCCTGAACTGTTCCCCACCAAGGTGCGCTACTCGGGTTCTTCGCTGGCCTACAACCTGGCGGCCATCGTCGGCGCCTCGCTGGCCACCATCGTGGCCATCGAGCTGAATGCCCACTACGGGCTGATCGGTGTCGGTGCCTACCTGGCGTTCAACGGCGTGCTGTCGCTGCTGGCGCTCATCAGCATCCACGAGACCAAGGACGAAAGCCTGCTGGAAGATCCGGTGGCCTGATCGGGTGATCCATGCCGATCTCTTCCCTGAACGGGCAGGCCGCACACGCCTGGCTGCTGGCGCATGAGGGATACTGGGTACCCTGGCACTGTTCGTGGTGAACCTCGTGCTTCTGAGGCAACTGCCAGAACCTTCTTCCTTCTGAAAGGAAGATAACTTGCAATAGAATGGCTGTTGAAGCCTTTTTTTCAGGTTAACTGCCAGAAAAATGACCTTTATGCTTTCCTCTGTCGAGGAGATCCTGCAGACGCTGGGAGGGCGCATCCGTACCCAGCGCCTGGCTCAGGGGATCTCGCAACAGGTATTGGCCGATCGGGCTGGCCTGTCGCTGGGCGCAGTCCGCCAGCTGGAAGGCAGTGGTCAGAGCGGTCTGGATACCCTGGTGCGGGTCCTGTTCGTCCTGGGCATCGTCGATGAGCTGGAAGACCTGTTCGTGCTGCGGCAGCAGTCCATTGCGCAGATGGAGCAGGCCAACGGTCCGGCCCGTCGGCAGCGGGCGCCCAGGCAGCGAGCATGAAGAAGCTGGTGGTGCATTACAGTGGCTGGGGAGAGGACTGGCCGCTTGGCCAGTTGGCCGACGACGGTCGTCAGCTGCTGTTCGAGTATTCACCCGAGGCTCTGGCACAGGGGCTGGAGCTTTCCCCGTTGCATCTGAAGCTGCGAGCTGCAGCCTATCTTTCAGCGAAGGGCCGGGGGGACAGCATCATCTGGATGTCTGCGGGATGGGAGACCGGATCGGGCGTACACACTTGCTGGAACTTGCCCGGCAGGGAGGTGTTCCGCGTGCAGATGCAGAAGCCGTGATCGACAGGATGCTGGCTCAGGCAGAGGGCATTGCCGTGCGGGCAGCGAACTTTCCCATTCGGCGTGCGACTGTGCGGAGCCTGGAAGCCGTAGTGACAGCCTGTTGCCAGCAGGTCTGGAGGCACTGATCCATGTCGATCTCTTCCCTGAACTGGCAGACCGCACATGCCTGGCTGCTGGCGCACGAGGGGTACTGGGTGCTGGGCACCGTGGCGCTGTTTGTTGTGGGCCTGGTGCTTCTGGGGCGGCCCAAGCCCGAGAAGCCTTGGCGGGTGCGGTCACGGCCGCTGCTGACCGAGAACGAGCTGGAATTCTGTCATCGGCTGGAAGATGCACTGCCCGAGTTCCGGGTGATGGTGCAAGTGTCTATGGGTGCCATTCTGGAACCGGACATGGATGACGAAGACGACGCCGAACCGGGGCGTTTCCTGTCGATCCGTGGCCGCTTTGCCCAGAAGGTGGTGGATTTTGCGATTGTCGATGACGAGTATCGGATCGTGGCGCTGGTGGAGCTGGATGACAGCACGCACGATGCCGACCGGGATGCCGAGCGCGACCGCATGACCGGCATGGCAGGCTACCTGACCATCCGCTACGACAGCCGCGACAAGCCCGAGCCTGAAGAGATCCGTGAGGACTTCTGGCGCGAGGGTCTGCTGGACTGAGCCCGGGCAGGAGCATTGCAGCGTGCTGGCAATGTTGAAAACCGCTGCGTGCAGGCAGAATAAGGTCATGAACAGGAACAAGGATGGAATCCAGGAACTGGATGGGGCGCTGCGGGACCGATTCCTGCGCCTGATGGAGAGTGAGTCGCTGGCGGACTGCATCATGGTCAAGGCACGTGTGGAGCATGGGATCCGTTCGGTGGACATCCTGCGAACCGGGCTGGCTGTCCCGCTGGAGGGGGAGAAGGACGTCCGCTGCTCCGACGGGGAATGGGTGCTGCGACCGGGGCTTCTGAACGTGATGTGTGCAGGCGCCCGGATGGATGTGGTGAGCCGGCCGGATCCGGTCACGGGCCGCTATCTGACGCTGCTGGTGCCGCTGTGCGAGGAGGTGCTGGCAGCGGCACGCCTGCTGTGGGGAACGCCGGTTGCCGGTTCTTCGGCCGGCCCCATGCTTCGCTGTGTGGCAGTGAAGGATTTTTCCGAGGAGATGGCTGCCTGGTCGGAGGCGCTGCTGCAGGACGACCACGCGGGCGCACGGGTGGCGCTGGTGTCCCTGGTCATCGGGCTGGCGCGGCAGGGCATGACGCGTCTGCTGTTTCCGCCTGCAGAAAGCCTGGCGCAGCGGATACGTCGGCACGTCATGGATGCTCCGGACAGGGACTGGCAGTCACGCGATGTGGAGGCGTTGCTGGGCATGTCGGGGGCGACGCTGCGTCGTCATCTGGCGGCTGAGGACACCTCGCTGCGCGAGCTGCTCATCGATGTGCGCATGGGCGTTGCCTTGAACCTGCTGTACGGCACGCGGCTGCCGCTGAAGACGGTGGCGGCCCGCGTGGGCTATCGATCTCCGGATGGGTTTGTGCGCGCATTCCGGGCGCGCTATGGCCTGGAGCCCTCACAGCTGGGTCGGGACGACGCCTGAGCGTTTCGGACGGAATCCTGAGCGAATCGATTCCGGGAACGGGGATATCTTCATCCGCCTTGAAAACAGGAGGTGTGATGATGAAATCCCGATATCGGAATATTGCCGTGGCGGTTGCGGCCGCATGGTTCGGCATGGCCCTGACATCGGTGCAGGCCCGGGAGGCGGTGCAGCTGCCTGATCGCGCTGCCGGTGTCCCGTCCACGCAGACGGTGGTGAATCCGGCCGGACAGCATGAAGGCACAGCTGCACGGGGTGCGACGGGTGCTTTGGCTGCCCACCAGGCCGATGGCGCTTTCATTCAGGTGCCAGGGGTCTATCGGCAGCGAATCGGCAATCTGCGTGTGACGGCGTTGCTGGACGGATTCCTGCCGCTGCCTTTCGGCACCGCCAAGGGCATCGATGCCAGGTCCCTGGAAGCCGCGCTGCGACAGGCCCATGTCCCCCGGATGGGAGACGGCATCCAGACGGTGGTCAATGTGTTCCTGGTGGAGCGGGGTGACCGGCGCATGCTGGTGGATACCGGGGCGGGAACCTGTTTGGGCCAGACCACCGGAAAGCTGACGGATGCGCTGAAGAGTGCGGGCATTGATCCTTCCACGGTGACGGATGTGCTGCTGACCCACGCGCACCCGGATCACGTCTGTGGTCTGGTGCGGCCAGATGGTACCGAGGCCTACCCGAAGGCGACGGTATGGATTCCGGAGGCCGAGGCCGCCTACTGGCTGAACGCAAGGAATGCGGAAACGCTCCCTGAAGAGTTTAAGGCTGCGTTTTCCGAGGCGGCCACGGCGCTGGCACCCTACCTGAAGGATGGGCGCGTGCAGCGGGTGAAGGGAAGCCATGCCGGTGGCAAGCCGATGGAAGTCCTGCCGGGTGTGCGGATGGTGGCTGCGAACGGCCATACGCCGGGCCATGTTGGCTGGCTGATGGATGATCGTCTGCTGCTGTGGGGCGACATCGTTCACTTCCACGCGGTGCAGTTTGCCAGGCCGCAGGTCTACCTCGTCTTTGACAGCAATGCGCCGGCCGCCATTGCATCGCGCAAGCGCCTGTTTGCCGAGGCGGCGCGCCATGACTGGTGGGTGGGCGGTGCACACCTGCCGTTCCCGGGTCTGGGTCATGTGGTGCCCTACGGCAAGAAAAGCTACCACTGGGTGCGTGGCGAGTTCAGCCCGCTGCCCTGAGCGCGTGCATCCCCGGTAGTCTTCTCTGGTCAGGCGGGTGTCCGCACCTGCCTGACCGGCAGGGATGCCGTTCGGCAGAAGAACCGGGTCTTTCACGTCCCCGGAAGGCCCGGTCGTCGCCTTCCCGGGTCCCCAGCTCCCCCTGTCGGAAGACATGACAATTTTCCTTCCTGTATTGACGCTCCCGACGCGATAATCCGTTCACTCGACTCTTCGTTTCAGGAGCATTGCGATGGGCAAGGCGGTATCGGTGACAGGGGGTGTGGTGGTGCTGGCGCTGGCCTATGTGGGCAGCAGCTGGTGGCTGGGCCAGCAGGCCGAGAAGCACTACCAGACGGATTTCGACAAGATCGTGAAGCGGATGGGCTTTGACGACGTGAAGCGGGTCGGTTACACCCGCGGAATCTTCGAGTCCCAGGCCACCGACATCCTCACGCTGGTGCTGCCCCGCCCGCCGCAGGGGATGGGTGACGACGATCAGGACGATTCGGGCGAGGACATCACGCTGCGCCTGCATCTGGTGCAGACCATCAAGCATGGTCCCTTCGTGGGCGGTCGGCTGGCTGCGGCCAGGATTGAGACACGGCTGGACAAGGTGGAAGGTGTTCCCGAGGGTCTGAAGCAGGCGCTGGCCAAGGCCAGTGCACCGACGGCTAGCACGCTGGTGGGCTTCGATGGCTCGATGGACGGTCAGGCCGTGCTGCCTGCTGGCGAGATGGTGCCGCCCGGCAGCGAGCCGGACAACCGGATGACCTGGAAGCAGCTGACCTATGACTACATGGTGAGCGGCGACCGTCTGCAGGTGTTGGCCCAACTGCAATGGCCGGAGCTGACGTGGTCGGTCACGCCGGGCGCCTTTGGCCCTGACAAGCCGGGCATGCACCTGGTGATGTCGGGCCTGTCGGCCAATATCCAGCAGACGGGCACGAATCCCGACCACTGGCTGATGGTGCCCGGCCATTACACGCTGCGCCTGAACAATTTCCAGCTGAAGACAGTCTCGAACGACGGCAAGCAGCCGTCCACGCTGTTTTCGGTGAGCGGCTGGGAAAGCCAGGGCAGGATCACGTCGTCCGGCAAGCTGCTGGCCAGCGAGGAAAATGGCGCCGGCAAGGCCGTGGTGATGGACGTGCCGCTGGAGAAGCTGGGCTACACGGCGTCGATCTCGAACATCGATGAAGCGGTGCTGGTGCCGTTGCAGGACATCGTGCAGGAGATGGGCAAGGCGACGGACCCCGCTGATGCCATGCCCGACGAGGCCAGGCTGCGCCCGGTGGTGACCACGCTGGCCGCCAGTTCGCCGGCGCTGGGCATGCGGCTGGATGGCACGCTGCAAGGCAAGACGGCCTATGTGGATTCCAGGGTGGTGCTGAATCCGTTGCAAGGCAACGCCTCCGTTCCGCTGGGCCCGCAGCTGCTTCAGACGCTGAAGGCCGATGTGAACGTGTATCTGCCCAAGGCCATCACGGCCGAGGTGAACCGCCGTCTGGAGCAGTCCTTTGGCAAGGGCGCCAACGGCTGCAACCTGGATTGCCAGCTGCGTCATCAGGGCATTGCCCGTGAACAGGCTGATGCCTGGGAAACCAAGGTGCAGTTTGCCGGTGGCCAATTGATGCTGAACGGCCAACGGATCTTCTGAACGCCTTCGGGCGTTGCTTTCCAGCCGTCGGGCAGCAGCCGGTACGATACCGGCTGTTGCTTTTGCACCATATGCCGCACGTGCGTGGGCACAGTTGCGGGGATGGTGACAATGAGCAGGATGACGGTGGTGGCAGGCAGCGTGATGGCGCTGGGTGTGGCCTACGTGGGCAGCAGCTGGTTGCTGGGACACGTGGCACAGCAGAAATATCAGACGGAATTCGAGCGGGTCGCTCGCCTGCTCGGGGCGGATACGGTGGAGATAGTGGAGGTCGAGAAGGGCCTCTTCCATTCCCGGACGATGGCCGTGCTGACATTCGAACGCAGAAGTCCGGCATCCGGGGCGGATGACGAAGTGGATGCTTCGGATGACGAGGACAGCGACAGCGGTGACGACAGCGAAGACAGCGACGAGCCTTCGCTGAAGGGGCTGTTCGACGATGAGGACATCACGGACGAGGATGTCGAGGATGATTCGGAGCCGGATGATCCGGATGAGGTGACGGCCCGCAAGGTGGTGGCCGATGTCAGCCCGCCCAAGGCAGAGGAAGTCAGCCCGCCCAAGGGGGAGGAAGCACCGCGTCCTCCCTTGAAGATCCATCTGGTGCAGGACATCCGTCATGGGCCCTTTGTGGATGGTCGCCTGGCAGCTTCCGTCATCGAGACGCGGCTTGACCATGTGGAAGGTCTGGCCGATGAGGAACGCAAGGGCCTGGATGAGGTGAAGTCGCCAGAGCTGCGCATTGTGGCCGGACTGATGGGCGATGTGGATGGGCGCTTCCTGATGCCGGCAGGCAGGGTGATGCCGCCGGCCCCTGAGGAAGGCAGGCTGGAGTGGAAGTCCTTCACCTATGACTTCCAGCTGAGTGCCGATCGCAAGCAGATGTCCGGCCAGATCGACTGGCCCGGCCTGGTGCTGCATATTCCGGCCGGGAAGGTGGCAGGAACCGGTCTGGACCATGCCATTGATTCGGAATCGAAGGATCGGGATGGTCTTTACCTGGAGGTGAAGGCGCTGGCCGGCAAGTATGCCTATCACCGCAACCATGCCGATGACTGGCTGATGATACCGGGCACCTACGCGATGAGTCTGGACAGGCTGGAAGCGAAGACGCTGCCGGGCGAGGGAAGCACTTCGCTCCAGAAGGTCCTGTTGGACATGCGTGACTGGAAGGGAGGCGGACAGGTCACGTCTTCCGGCGGGCTGTTGTCTGATGAAGTCGAGATGCGCGGGAAGCTGACCGTGATGGGAACGACTTTCGACAGCCTGGGCTACCGGGCGCGGCTCTCCAACATTGATGCCGGCAGTCTGCGCAAGGTTCAGGATCTGGCCATGACGTTCCAGAAGCAGCAGAAGGACGTGCTGGAAGGGCGCCAGCTGGTCGGCATGCCAACTGAGCGGGATGCCGAGGCGCTGATGCGGTCGCTGGCATCCGGATCGCCCACGATTGACCTGCAGCTGGACGGCAGCCTGGAAGGGAAGGTGGCCCGTGCCGATATTGGCGTGACGCTCCCTCTGCCCGCAGACGACGAGGAGCCGGTGCTGATGGGGGTGATGCGGTCGGTGAAGGCGCGAGCCAAGGTGCAGCTTCCGCAGGCCTGGGTGACGCTGGCACAACAGAAGCTGGATACGGTTGAAAAGGACGAGGATGTCGACTGTGACCTGACATGCCGTCTGGAAAGCCTGCCTTTCGTGCGCCGTCAGGGTGACACGTGGGAGGTGGATGCCCACTATGACGACCAGCATCTGGTGGTGAACGGCGAACAGCTGTTCTGATTGGCCTCTGCCATGGACCAGGGTACAGGGGCCGGTCCGCGGCCCCTGTATCGCATGCGTGAAGGTCAGGTGCGCGATGCCTGGCGCACGGTGTCTCGAACAGGGTACAGGTTTCGTTCATTGCATGGCAGGCCGGCTGCTGGCATGATGCCTGCTGGCCGCAAGGCACCCGGGCTGCCAAGACCCCGGGGCGGCTGCTGTGTGGTGTGTGTACTTCCGGACGGTGCCGGAGCGTCCGGATCAGTGATGGCGCGGCAGGTATCTTCGGCCTGCCCATGACGGGGGACAAGCATGGACCGACTGTTCAACATCATCCGTAACCAGTTCATCGATGTCATCGAATGGACGGACGACTCGCGTGACACGCTGTCGTTTCGGTGGCCGGACGAGGACAAGGAGATCAAGACCGGTGCGCAGCTGATCGTCCGTGAATCGCAGCTGGTGCAGTTCGTGGCGACCGGGCAGTTTGCCGATCTGTTCGGTCCCGGCAAGTACACGCTCACCACCGAGAACATCCCGATCCTGTCCACCATCCTGGGCTGGAAATACGGCTTCCAGTCGCCGTTCAAGTGTGATGTCTACTACCTGAACACGCGACTCTTCACGGGCAACAAGTGGGGCACGGCCAATCCGGTGATGATGCGGGACCCGGATTTTGGCGTGGTGCGGCTGCGGGCCTTTGGTACCTATGATTTCCGCATTGTCGATGCGCCGCTGTTCCTGAAGGAAGTGGCGGGGACCGACCAGCATTTTCGGCTGGATGAATTCCAGGACACGATGCGTTCGCGCATCGTGAGCGTGTTCACCGATGCGCTGGCGCGTGCCCACGTGCCGGTGCTGGATGTGGCCGGCCGCTATGCCGAGATGGGCGAGGCGCTCCTGCCCATCATCAACCCGACCGTGCGCGAGAAGTACGGTCTTGAGATCTCCAGTTTCATTCTGGAAAACGTGTCGGTGCCGGCCGAGGTCGAACAGGCCATCGACAAGCAGAGCAGCATGCGCGCCATCGGCAACCTTAACGACTATGTGAAGTACCAGATGGGTCTGTCGATGGGGCAGGGGGGCGAAGGCGGTGCGGCTGCGGCCATGCCGGCCCAGATGGCGATGGGCTTTGCCATGGCGCAGGACATGATGCGGGGCATGGGTGCGCCGGCGTCGGGTGCCCCGGGGGTGGTCAGCGGCACGGCGTCGGTTCCGGGTGTGGTGTCCGGGCAGGGCATGGCGCCTGCGCAGGGCGCATCGGGCAGCCTTTCTGGTGCAGGCGGCCATCCATCATCGGTAGCCGCGCTGGAAGTGCTCACGCCCGAGCAGGCGGCGCAGCTGCTGAGCGTGTCGGTGGAGGATGTGCTGGCCAGCATCCAGTCGGGTGAGCTGAAGGCGCGGCGCATCGGCACGGCCTATCGCATTGCACGGTCGGCCCTGGACGAGTTCCTGCGTGGCTGAGGCATCGCAATCTGCATCCCCGGCGGGTACGGCCGGCAGTCGACCCTGCCCGGAATGTGGGGGGCACCTGGAATGGAGTGCCGCCCGCCAGGCTTTGGCGTGCCCGTATTGCGGCACCGTGATGGCAACGTTCTCCGGACGGGGCCGGGTGGATGGCAAGAGGGATGACAGGGCAGGGGATGCCAGGGGTGGACGAGTGGGGGGAAACCCCTCTCATGCGGGTGATGGCGAGCCTGCTGCCGGTGCGACGGAAGCTGCGGGGAATGTGGGCGCGGCGGGCATGTCGACCGAGAAAAGAACGCCGGATCGCCGGGAGGGTGTCGCGGTCACCCTGCCCGGACTCGGATCTGGGGTTGAGGAGGTCTCCGCCGTTGGCGCTTTTGGGCATTCGGCCGAGGACATGTCGCTGGCGCAGGAAGCCGAGGCATTGTTCGGTCGCGGGGTCCCGGATCATCACGCGCTGTACGAGCAGGATCTGGAAGCGGCCCTGCGCAGCCCCGCTAACCTGCGCAACTGGGGTGCTGAACGGCACGAAGTGAAGTGCCAGAACTGTCATGCCATCTCGGTCTTCGTGAATGGCAAGGTGGCCGATCGCTGCGACTTCTGCGGGTCGCCTGCCATCGTGACACACGAGGAGATGCGCGATGCGATCACGCCGCAGAGTCTGCTGCCGTTTCGCATCAGTGAAAGCCAGGTGCGTGATGCGCTGCGTACCTGGTATCGGTCCCGCTGGTTTGCACCGAACCGGTTGAAGCGGGCGGCTGCAACCGACACGCTGAAGGGCATCTATCTGCCGTACTGGACCTTCGATGCCCGGGCGCATTCACGCTGGCAGGCGGAATCAGGGCGCTATTACTACACCACCGAGATGGTGCGCGGCACGGACGGTCGTATGGAGACGCGTCGCGTGCAGCATGTGCAATGGACACCATCCTTCGGTGAACTGGAACACTGGTTCGATGACGAACTGGTTCCAGGTACGGTGGGCATCCATGGAAAGCTGCTGAAGCGCATCGAGCCCTTTCCGACGACGACCGATCTGAAGGCCTATTCACCGGACTATGTCCGCGGCTGGACGGTGGAGCGCTATCAGGTGGATCTGCGCGAGGCCACCACGCAGGGACGCCAGCAGATGCAGCTGAGCATGGAAGCGTTGTGCAGCCGCGAGGTGCCGGGTGACACCCATCGCAATCTGCGGGTGGAGACGCGTTTTGACGACTGCACCTTCAAGCATGTGCTGGTGCCGGTCTGGCTAGTGCGCTATGACTATGGCGCCCGAAATTTTCAGGTGCTGGTGAATGGCTACACCGGCAAGGTGGCGGGTGAGCAGCCCTGGAGCTGGGTGAAGATTGCACTGGCGGTGCTGCTGGTGCTGGCCG
>ERZ773049.45-NODE-45-length-67324-cov-13.860679_pt1 | contig 67324 bp, 68 predicted proteins | sample MGYA00580633_ERZ773049 | MGnify/ENA primary metagenome ERZ773049 (study PRJEB29015, sample SAMEA2737991) | human oral metagenome | biome: human oral; feature: human-associated habitat; material: dental | place: China | collected 2066 ...
GAAAACGGCGCGGCCTTTTATATGTATTGCCTCGCGGCGGTTTTGTTGCTCGGAGACTGGATTTACAGCTACCTTAAAAAGCGCAGCTTGCGACGCGGTTAAATTTAGCGGTGCGGCGGAAGGTAAATTTAAGAGCAATACGGCGCGGCGGAGCAGTAAATTTAAGATAGTATTGCGGTTGTAGCGCGGCAATGCGGCAAAATTTGGGTACTGCGATTACGAGTACGACAAGTGTAAGTAAAGAGAGACGGCTCTACCATTATTTTTAAAGCGTTCCATTATGGGCAAGGCATCATGGCGGTGGGATGTGATAAACGGGCCATAAAAGCTACAGGTATTGCATTGTATGTCGGCGCGCAATAATGAGGCGGCGGGAGATAACGGGACTCGGTATAAAGTGGCAAATAAGATGTACAAAGCAAGCTTTGTGGCTTTTGCTTTTTGAGACCTATTTAATTTCGCCGTGCGAGGGTTATTTGAGGCATGGTGAGCTCCACTAAATTTAAAGGCGAAACGGGAAAGACATCGTTTTTGCTTACGACGATGGGCGCGTGCTGAAGTACCGCTTTGGCGGCACACTTTGTTTTAAATTTCATAGCGTCTGTTGGCTTAGGCTCGCGCCGTATATAATTTTAGTGGCAAAATGAGCGTAAAATTCCATGCTCTATTTGCACGGAAGCACGCAAACTAAGGTATTGTGTTAGACCTAGCAAGCGTTGATGTCGTACCGCTTCGGCAAAATTTCATTTTCAGTATTTTTTGTATCTCATTTGTGCTTATATGCTCGAGTGTTGCTTCGGCAAAATTTTATTTGCTAAACGCGCACTGCCTACTTATCGCCACATTTGTTCGCACTGGGCAATTATTGCTTCGTCTATATCTCCTAAGGCGCGCAGCATTTGAATAGTAAAATCAATAAATGCGTTTCCGTTTGCGGTGATCATTTTACCGTCTACTACGGCTTCGCGACTTGTTTGTATAAAGGCATGCTTATTTTTGTATTTTGGCAAATTAACGATGTCTGCTAGACTATTTGCGGTGTGATGGCAGTCATTTAGCGCTCCTGCCGCCGCTAAGAAATACGCCCCGTCGCAAATACCGCCTACCACCTTGCCTTGTTGTTTAAATTCCTCTATTAAATTAGCAATTTTTGAGGCGTTTTCGCTAGGCAGTTCGCGCCATGAATTTCTAGCGCCGATTAACACGATTGCCGCGGCATCTGGCGAAATTTCATCTATTGTTAAATCAGGTTTTGCGCGTAAAGCTCCGAACGATACTTTCTCGTTTTTATCGGTTGAGGCATAAAGGATGCTATAGTCCGTGAAATATCGTAGTGCGGGAGCCAGTAGCGAAGCCTCCCAGTCGGCAAAGCCGTCTAAAATAACGATTACTAAAGTTTTCATAAAGTCTCCTTGAATAACCTACACTACTCAGTTCGGTTCGCATATCAAACTAAGCAAAATCGTAGAATTTATAAAATTTTTTATAATTCCGCTTTGGATTTAGAGCGGAATTCTATGATTTTACAAGTACGCGCGATAACATCGCTTTAAAAAGCCCGCTACCTCGGCGTGTGCTAGATCGCTATATCGGCGTTTTGTTCTAGCTCTCGATATAGGTTTTGAGTTTGCGGCCGATTTTTGGGTGTTTTAGCTTTTTGATCGCCGAGCTTTCGATCTGGCGGACGCGCTCGCGAGTGATGTTGAGCTCCTTGCCAATCTCTTCAAGCGTGCGGTCGCTCTCGTCGTCAAGCAGTCCGAATCGCATGCGGATCACCGTGCGCTCGCGGTCGTTGAGTTGCTCTAAGATGTCGTCGATCTGCTCTTTTAGGTCGGATTTTAAAATTTGCTCGATCGGCGAAACCGAGCTTTTATCCTCGACAAAATCGCCGAATTTGCCGTCGTCCTCGTTTCCGATCGGCGCTTCTAAGCTGATCGGCTCCTTTGTGATTTTGATGACCTGCTTTACCTTATCGACGCTAAGGCCTACTTCTTGCGCGATGACGTTTATGTCGGGCTCCTTGCCGCCTTCTTGCATATATTTGCGCGTGATTTTATTAATTCGATTTATCGTCTCGATCATATGGATCGGGATGCGGATCGTGCGGGCCTGATCGGCGATGGCACGCGAGATCGCCTGGCGGATCCACCACGTCGCATAGGTCGAAAATTTATAACCGCGCTTGTATTCAAATTTATCCACAGCCTTCATAAGCCCGATATTACCCTCCTGGATGAGGTCTAAAAACGGCAGTCCGCGGTTAGTGTAGCGCTTGGCGATGGAGACGACCAGGCGCAGGTTGGACTTCGCCATGCGCGCCTTTGCGTTATCGCTGATGCGCTTGCCGCGCTTGATCTGCTCTAAAATTTCTTTCAGCCGCTCGGGCTCGAGATTAAAGCTTTTTTTGCTCGCCTCTTTTGTCAAAAAGAGCTTTTTTATATCGACGTAGGTCGAGACCATCGTAGCTTCCGGCACGCGCGCGATGATGTCGTCTTTGCTAAGTCTCGTGATCTCTTTTAGAATTTTTTTGTGATTTTCGCGCAGTTCGGCGCTAAACATCGGCAGCTTGTACTCTAAGCGCTTGAGCTCCTTTTCAAAGCCTTCGTCGCTTTTTAGCGCGGTCTCCATCGATTTTACGATCTCGGTGATGAGCTTGCTCGTAGGACCCAGATCCATGAGCTTTTCTTTTAAAATTTTCTTTTTAAACGCCAAGTTTAGCTTCGATAAAATTCCCTTGCTCTGCTTAATCGCCTCGGCGTTTTTCTCGGCAAATTTCATCCAGTCCTTTTTGGCTTTTTCGAGAGCCTTGAAGCTTTCGATGACCTTTAGAGCACGCTTATCGTTCTTTCTGGAGCGCTTTTGCTTCGCCTCGTCCTCATCCGTGCTCTCCTCCTCATCATCGTAATCATCCTCCGACAACTCCTCTTCGTCCTCATCTTCACCCTCCTCGTCGCTGTCGTCAAAGCTCTTAAAAAGCTCCTTTACGCGGCGTTCGCGGTTGATAAGCGGCTCTTTATAATCTAAAATGAAGTCTATTAAGTACGGCACCGAGCAAAACGCGTCGATGATGATGTCTTCGCCGAGCTCGATTTTTTTGCTGATCTCGATCTCTTCTTCTTTCGTCAGCAGCGGGATCTGTCCCATTTCGCGCAGATACATCCGCACCGGGCTGTCCGAACGGCTCCACTCCAAAAGCTCGACGTCGCTGGATAGGTCAAACTCCTCGTCCCAGCCCTCGTCCAGCAGCTTTTTTTGCGTGGCTTCTTTGAGTTTTGCGTCCTCTAAATTTTTGATTTTGGAGATTTCTGCGGCGGAGATCAGCTCGACGTCGAATTTTTTCGTAAGCGCTTCGACCTTCTTAACGGCCGTCGCGGTGGGGGCTTTGTCGAAAAATTTTATCAGTCTTTCGTAGGTGATGTAGCTTTTCTGATTTTCGTCGAAGAACTGCTCGATGGGCGTTAAGGCGTCTTTTGGGCTCGCCATAAAATCTCCTTGTGTCGTTGTGTATTTGGTTTTGGAAAATCGGATTATACCGAAACGCTCTTTATTTTTGCTTATATACGGTGCAAACCATCTAAATTTAATGATTTTTTAAATTCTAGAAAGTAGGCTAAATTTTAAAATTTAGGTTATATTTTTAGCTAAATTTAAGATTGCTCGCTAAAATTCCGCTTCCTTCACGTTGCCGCTTTAAAATTTAACGCCTCCACACTTCCTATCTCTGCGCTTTGGCGTTTAAATTTAGCCCTAAATTCTAAGCGAGGAATTCCACCCTCATATCGGAGCGATTGAGCGGATTTTAATAAATTTGTCGGTAAAATCGTGCATCTATTTTAAAATTTAAGGCGGAAATATGGCAAAAGTATGGAAATTCGGCGACGATATCGACACCGATATTATTATCGCGGCGCGCTACCTAAATACCTCCGATGCGGCGGTGCTTGCGACGCACATTATGGAGGATGCGGACAGGGATTTTTCGTCCAAAATCGCTAAAGGCGACATCATCGTAGCGGGGAAAAATTTTGGCTGCGGCAGCTCGCGCGAGCACGCTCCGATGGCGCTTAAGGCTGCCGGAATTTCATGCGTGATCGCAAAAAACTTCGCTAGGATTTTTTATCGAAACAGCTTCAATACGGGCTTTTTGATCCTCGAATGCGACGAGACGGATAAGATCGCGCAGGGCGACGAGCTTAGCATCGATCTAAAGGGCGGCGTAATTAAAAATTTAACTCAAAAAACGCAGTATAAATTCGGCGCGATACCGGAGTTTATGCAAAAGCTCCTCGACGCCGGCGGCGCGATAAATTACGCAAAAACAAAGATAAATTTGTAAGGAATTTGGATGAAAAAATACGACGTATGCGTGATAAAAGGCGACGGAATCGGCCCTGAGATCATCGAAGAAGCGATCAAGGTGCTGGATGCCGTAAGCCATAAATTTAATTTTGAGCTAAATTTTGACTACCGCTTGATGGGCGGCGCAGCAATCGACATTATGGGCGTTCCGCTTCCGGATGAAACGCTAAATGCCGCTAAATCAAGCGACGCGGTGCTTTTCGGTGCGATCGGCGGCGCTAAATGGGACGGCTTGCCGCGCGAACTGCGGCCTGAAAGCGGGCTACTGAAAATCCGCAAAGAGCTTGGAGCTTTTGCAAATCTGCGTCCTGCGATGATTTTTGATGAGCTGATAAACGCTTCGACGCTAAAGCCGGAGATCATCAAAGGCGTCGATATAATGGTGGTGCGCGAGCTTACGGGCGGGATTTATTTCGGGCAGCCGCGCGTTAAAAACGAAAAGGATGCGCTAAATACGATGTGCTACAACGCCGCCGAGATCGAGCGCGTCGCAAAAGTTGCCTTTGAGGCTGCGCTTTTGCGAAACAAAAAGATAACGCTCGTGGATAAGGCCAACGTGCTTGAAACAAGCCAGCTGTGGCGCGAGGTCGTAAGAGAGCTAGCCAAAAATTACGAGGGGATAAATTTAGAGTTTATGTACGTAGATAACGCCGCGATGCAGCTCGTGCGGGCGCCCGCGCAGTTTGACGTGATTTTGACGGAGAATTTGTTCGGCGATATTTTAAGCGACGAAGCGAGCATGATCTGCGGCTCGATCGGGCTGCTTCCGAGTGCGAGTATCGGCGGCAAGGTAGGCATCTATGAGCCGATTCACGGCAGCGCGCCCGATATCGCGGGGCAGGGGATCGCAAATCCGATCGCTACGATCTTAAGTGCGGCGATGATGTTAAAATACGCATTCGGCGAAAATGAAGCGGCAGAAGCGATCGAGAGCGCCGTACGCGCCGTGCTTCGTGACGGATACCGCACCAAGGATATCGCGCAGTACGACGCCAAAGAAATTTGCTCGACCGCAGAGATCGGCTCGATCATCGCAGATTACGCGGCCAAGGCTTAGGAGCCAGCTTTGAATGGTGCGCTAGCATACGCTATGGAGCTTGAGAAAAAAGGCGATATCTACGGCGCAATGCGTATTTGCCGCGGTATTTTACGCGATAATCCGCAAGATGGCGATGCGGCTGTGCTTTTTGCACGGCTAAATTTAAATCATCGAGTAAGCTCGGGCGTTAATATGGCGATGCTGGAGCGCTTTTTAAGCGTCGATGCGCGCAAACAAGCGGAATTTAAGAGGTGGCTAATTGATGTATGAAAATGAACTGGAAGATATCATCGAAGCAGTAAATGAGATGAAAGTGCAAAAGCGCGCGCAAGATTTGGCAGTGCAGCAAGAGGGGGCTGTGAATGCGAGCAGTACCGAAGCAGGATCGCAGGCTTCGCAGGATGCTTTAAGCCCCGCTTCTTTTGCGCCAGATCCCATTGCGCCTGATGCCTTAAATTCTACATCTGCGCCGGATATCGCTTCATCAAACGTGCAAAATTTCACTTCCTTAGATACTAAAAATTCCACTTCACGCTTTGTTTCATCGGACGCTTTAAATTCCACCCTAGATTATTCAAATTCCATGGCGAGTAAGAGCTCTACGTATAGCAGCACGGAATTTGCAGCGGACACTATTTTAAAAAAATCTGCTGTAAAAGATGAAAATTTTACTTTTTCAGGCGAGGAGAATTTTAAAAACTCTGATCTTACAAGCAGTGAAAATTCCGTGGTTTCCGTCTCTTTAAATGGAGGAAATTTTATAAATTCCATTTCTGCAAGCGGTAAAAATTTCGCAAATACTACCTTTGCAAACGATGAAATTTTAAAAAGCTCCGCCGCAAAATTTGACGAAAGCTTTCGTGATTTATCGGGCATTGCAGGCGAAATTTACGATAGTTTAGGCAGCGATATGAATGGGTTTATTTCGCCGCAAAGCAGGGACACAAGCATACCGCGAAGCTCTGCCAAAAGTAAAGATTTTGAATTAGCACTAAATTCTACGGATGACGACTCCCAAAGTAAGCAAGATTTGACGCCTCGTATTTTAGGCGCGTATTTTAAGGAGCTAAGCAATGACGATTTTGGGCCTGGCTCTGATTTCAAAGAAAACAAAGTTGACGATTATTTCAGCACAGCGCATTCTAAAAAGCAGGATTTTGCGTCGCTTCAAGCTCAAAATCCCGCCGCACTAAATATCCGCAATGCTGCCGCGCAGCAGCAAAATTTCGTTTCACAGCCACAGAATTTTACTATGCCTGAGGCGCGAGACGATGAGCTCGCCACGCCGCAGTTTCGTAATTCTGCCGCGCAGGATATGCAAGCGGGAAGTTTTGCCTCTTATGGTGCTCAAAATTCCGCCGTGCGCCAGCCCGAGGAAGCACGACATCTCGGGGCCGCGAGACAAGCGGGTGACAAATCAAAATATCTCGCAAATGCAGATTTTAAAATTTCAAGCGAAGCGGAGTTTTTGAGCGCGATAAAAGAGCGGATTTTAGTGCTTTTTGAGGGGCTGAATGCTTTTGATCGGGGTGATTTGAACGCGCGCGTGGAGCTAAATTTAAAATTTATGGAATTTTTGCTTGCAAGTATCGAAAATCGACTTGAAAATCTATCAAAATAACGATTTCATCGCGCTTTTAGATTATCTTAAAAAATTTAGCTCGCGTATCTATCTAGTAGGCGGCTGCGTGCGCGATCATTTTTTGGGGCGGGCTAGCGCTGATGTGGATGTGGAGCTTTACGATGTGGATCTGCACCGCTTCGAGCAAATTATGCAAGACTTCGGCGCACAGGGCGTCGGCAAAAGCTACTTCGTCTATAAATACAAAAACTTCGATATCTCGCTTCCGCGCACCGAGAGTAAGACGGGCATCGGACACAAGGGCTTCAGTGTCGCTTTGGCTACGGACGAACATGAGGCTAGCAGGCGGCGCGATTTTACGATTAATGCGATGATGATAGACGCTATAAGCGGCAAAGTGCTCGATTTTTACGGCGGGCTTGCGGATCTGCATGCGAGGATTTTGCGAGTGGTCGATCCACGCACTTTCGTGGAGGATAGTTTGCGCGTATATCGCGCGGTGCAGTTTGCCGCAAGATTTGAGCTTCGCGCCGAGCCACGCACCTTAGAGCTCATGCGTAGTATCGACGCTAGCGATCTTAGTCGCGAGCGCATTAAAGCGGAGCTGATTAAATTTTTTTGTGCACCTGCGCACCGATATGGGATGATGCTAATGCAAGAGCTGGGGCTTTATGAGCGGGTTTTTGGATTGCGGATTGATCCGCGTACGCATGAGCGACTGATAAAATTCATAGAGCACGGCGAATCTTTCGTGAGAAATGAAATGTTTTTTTTATATGCGTTTTTGAATTTTTTAGGATTAGATAAAGATAAAATTTTAAAGAATTTAGGGCTAAATTCTCTTTATAAAAGGCTACTTAGCGAGCCGTTTTTTAAGCGGGTAAGCGACGAGCGACTATGTAAAATCGCTCTAAAAATGCCGCTTAAGCAGTGGCTCGGGCTATATTGTAAAGGTAGGGTGCAAGCGGCGAAGCGGCTTGGGATTTGGGATAAGAAATTTAAAAGCTTGGTTTGCGCCACGGATGTCGCTCACAATCTGCGCGGCGCTGCGATCGGCAAGGAGATTGAGAGGCTGCAAGAAGCGGAGATTAGGGCGTTTGTAGCGGCTTTAAAAGCGTAAATTTAGAGAGATTTCTGTAAAATCGCCGTTTTATTTAGGAGCTAGTTTTATGAAAAAATTCTATCGTCGCGACGAAATTTACGCGTTTTGCAAGAATGCTGCGTCTTTGCAAAAATGCGCTTTTTGCTTTGATCGCAGGCAAAATTTCGTGATTTTTGCTGCGCGAAATTTTATCTTTTATGGCGAGCGAAATTTAAATTTTTGCGGCGTAAGATTTCATAGCGCAAAGCTTAGCTCGGTAGGATTTCACGACGCGGAATTTTACCTATTAAAATTTCATCCGTCGTGCCGCCACACGGAGAAAATCCACGAGGCGAAGTTTTATGGATCGAGAGAATTTCGCAGATCACATCGATGCGGCGAGAAATTATATGAGCCGTGCAGCAGCGATGCGGAATTTCACGGCTCGCATTACAGCGAGATGAAATTTTGCGGATTAGGACATTTTGGCACAAAATCTCACAGCCTGCGTCGTATTAAACGTATTAAAGCAAAATTTAGCGAGCCGTATCGCGCGTCCTGTGCTATGGGAGTATCTGTCGCGCCGCACCATAGAAAGACGCAAGAGCCGTATTGCTGTGAGAAAAAATCTGACGTCCTGCAGCGTCGCAAAATCACGAACCTAAATTTTACTTCAAAGAATTTCGAATTATGGAATTTTACCCATTCAAATTTGCAAGGCTTTACCGCGCGAAATTCCAAGCCGCGTAATTTAGCTTTTCGAAATTCTAAATCTCAAAATCTCGCTTTGCGGAATTTTAAATTGCAAAATTCTGCTCATGCAAAATCGGTGATTTTTGATGTTTAATATCGTGTTAGTATATCCGCAGATCCACACAAACACCGGCTCCATCGGGCGTATGTGCGTCAATGCGGGATGCCGCTTGCATCTGATCAAGCCGCTCGGATTTATCATCGACGATAAGCATCTGCGCCGCGCGGGGCTTGATTACTGGGCGAACTTGGATCTTAAAATTTGGGAAAATTGGGACGAGTTTATGGTAGCGAACGAGAAATTTAAACAGCGCTTCTTTTTTGCGACGACAAAGACGAACAAGCTCTACTACGAGGCGGAATTTCAGCCGGGCGATTTTTTGATTTTCGGCTCGGAGGGGCACGGACTGCCGCTTGAGATCATGCGCACAAACCGCGAAAACTGCATCACGATCCCGATGAGCGGGGCGGGGCGCAGTTTAAATTTGGCCACCAGCGTGGGCATCGTAACCTACGAAGCGATTCGCCAAAATATCGATGAATTCGACTTTAGGAGCGCGGTTTGCGAGTTTTAGCGCTACTTTTTGCGGCGTTTTTCTGCGGTGCGGGTGCGGCGGAGCTGAAGATCGCATCGTTTAACGTGCAAAATTTATTCGACGGCGTAAACGACGGCACGGAGTATGCGGACTTTGAGATCGGGCGCGGAGGCTGGAGCGAGCAAAAATACGAGCGCAAGCTGCAAGCGGTAGCGGACGAGATAAGCGCGCTTAATGCCGATATTTTGGGGTTGCAAGAGATCGAAAACGAAGCGGTGCTAAAAGCGCTTGCGCAGAAGGCGGGCTATAAATTCTACGCTTTTTCGCGCGCGCAGACTGCACCTGCGGGCGTGGCGGTGATGTCGCGCATATCGATAAAATTTCAAAAAACTTACCGCCCGACAGAGCTTAAAACACGAGATATTTTGCGCGCTGATTTTGCGCTTAACGGCGCTGATTTTAGCTTTTATGTCGTACATATGCTCTCTGCACGCAATCCGCTTAGCGAGCGCAGGCGAAATTTCGCCTTTTTACGCGAGGTTTTGCAAGGGCACCAACGCGCTATCGTAGCGGGAGATTTTAATACGAATTTTGGGCGAAATTCTTTACTAAACGAGCTTATCGAGCGCGATGGATTTAGTGATTTGTGGGCGCTGCATCCCTGCTCGCAGCTAAAGCATTTTGGCTCTTGTGAATCTTATGAAAGTGGTGCGGTGCTCGATCATATCTTACTTAGCGACGATTTTTTTAGTAGCGAGCCGGGATATAAAAAGGACAGCTTCGTGGTTGCTAAATCCTTTACCGCTTCCGATCATTTCCCGATTAGCTTCATTCTGACGGACGAAGGCGCTTTAAAATCTATGCCGAAAAAGCAAGAATTTTTAGCTAAAAATACTGCTAGTGCCGCAAAGACCGTCACGATAGAGGAGCTTTACGGGCGCATTATAAGCGAGCCTGTGCTGATAAAAGGCGTAGTCGTGAGTTTTACAAACCGCCATGGCTTTGCGATTTCTCAAGATGGAAGTGGAGTTTTTGTCTATGGCGGCAGCGGGCTACAGCTAGGCGATAAACTCGATCTGCTAGTAAAAAAGACGAAATTTTATAAGCAAAGCTTTGAAATCGACGATTTTGAGATCGTAGCTAGAAACGGCAACGTAGGCTCTATCGCGCCATACGTTTTGCCTAGCGCATCGGTGCGGCAGCTGCGCGCAGGAGATGTGATAAGCACGATCAAAGGCGACGTTGAAGACGGCATAATTGATCTAAAAAGCGCGGGCGAGTTTAGAATTTTTCGCAAAAGCGCTCCTGTACAAAACGGCAAAAATTTAGAATTTAAAAATGCCTATTTTACGATTTATAAAGGGCAAAAGGAATTTATAGTAGAATGATACACGCCGTTATAACCGCACTTTTCGTGCTTTTTATGATATTTATGATCGTAGGATTTAACCGCGAAATGATGGAGAAAAACGAAAAACGAAATCAACGAAAAAAGGATAAAGATGGAACTACTCATTGAGATTGGGGTCGAGGAGCTGCCTGCGATCCCGTTTTTAAAAGAGCGTGCGAATATCGCGCCAAAATGGCGCGCGGTGCTTGAGGCTAACCGCATAAATAGCGACTTTCGCTTCGAATTTAGCCCGCGTAGATTCGTGCTATTTCACGAGGATTTTCCGCAACGCGGCGATGATGCGCAGATCGTAAGCACGGGCGCGCCAAAATCCGTCGCGCTCAAAGACGGCGCGTGGAGCCCTGCAGCGCTAAGTTTTGCTAAAAAATGCGGCATAAGCGAAAGCGAGCTGGAATTTCGGCAGATAGGTGGCAAAGAGGTGCTCTACCACGCTGCGGTGCAAAAGGGGCGTGATAGTCGTGAAATTCTGGGCAAAATGATTGAGGAGTTTTTACGATCGCTAAATTTTGGACGCGCGATGCGCTGGGGTAGCGGCAAGTTTGAGTTTATCCGTCCAATAAGAAGCATAGCCTGCGTTTTGGGCGGTCGAAACGTAGATTTTGAAATTTATGGCGTGCGAAGCGCAGCTGCATTTTTTCCGCACCGAAAATTTGGATACGAAGCGATTAAATTTAAAGACGCCGCGGATTATTTCGCACTGCTGGAGCGTAACGGCGTAATTTTAAGCGAGCAAAAAAGAAAAGATAAAATTCTAAGCGAGTTTGCAAAGCTCGAGAAAAAGCATGGCTTTAAGATCGAGGTCGATCCTGCGTTGCTAGATGAAGTAACGGCGATCACCGAGTATCCGACGGCGCTGTTAGGCAGCTTTGAGCGAGATTTTTTAAGCGTGCCAAAAGAGGTCATTATCACTTCGATGAAGGAGAATCAGCGCTATTTTCCAGTTTTCGAGGATAAAAACTTAAGCAATCACTTCGTTGTCGTTAGTAATGCGATTACCGATGATGACGAGCTTGTAGTACGCGGCAATGAAAAAGTTTTACGCGCGCGCCTAAGCGATGCTATGTTTTTTTGGAAAAGCGATTTGCAAGCGGAATTTAGCCCTGAAAAACTTAAGCAAATCTCCTATATGCAAGCTCTTGGCTCAGTTTATGATAAGCAAGTGCGCGAGCTAGCCGTAGCAAGGGCACTGAGCGTGGATTATGCTACGCAGATCGAGGCGGAGATCGGCAAAAAGGATTTCGTGCTGGATGTGGAAAATGCCGTAATGTTTAGTAAAGCAGATCTTAGCAGCACGATGGTGGGCGAATTTAGCGAGCTTCAAGGCATTATGGGTAGTTACTATGCCGCACATGCTGGACTGGCAGATCATATATGCCGCGCGATACGCGAGCAATATCTGCCTAGCAGCGAGGATAGTGAGCTTCCAAGCGGTGTATTTAGTGGCGTAATCGCTGTGGCGATGAAATTTGAAACGCTCCTGGGGCTTTTTAGCATCAATAAAGTTCCAAGCGGCAATAAAGATCCGTATGCGCTTCGCCGCGCAGCTACGGGGCTAATTAAAATTTTACTAAATCAAGGATTGGGCTTTGATGCAAATGCGCTGGCGCAAAAGCTGGCGCCAAATTATAAGAAATTTGACATTTCTAAGCTGCTGGATTTTATGAAAGATAGACTATATGGAATTTTTGACGAGATAAATCCGTCCGTGATCAAGGCGTGCATCGCAAGCGGCGAAAACGATCTATTACTACTAAGCAAGGCTATAAAGGCGCTGGGCGAGATCGCAGCAGCAGCGGATTTCGGAGAGAATTTCGCAACTTTTAAGCGCCTAGCCAATATCATCAAGGACGAAAAAATAGGCGCGGTGGACGAAAGCCTATTCGAACACGACGCTGAGCGTGCTCTAAATGTGGCGTTCAGGGCGATTAAGCTCAACGAAAACGACGTGAGTGGGCATCTGCGCTCACTATTTGGGCTTAAAGGCGTGATTGATGATTTTTTCGATAACGTAATGATAAACGTCCAGGATGTCAAGATACGCGCAAATCGTATCGCAAATATCGGACAAATTTATCGCGCGTTTTTGCAGTTTGCCGATATCAAAGAGATAGGATTTTAATTTCACTTAGAACTCATTTGCCCAAGGTTGCACGAATCTTGGGCAGAATTTTACCGCGCAAAGGAGCGCAAATGCTAATCATCAACGCAAAATTACCAACTAAAAATCTAAAAATCACAAAATCTCTCTCGCAGCTGATTCAGGGCTTTCTTTATCGCTATCTGCCGGCTTCGGAGCACGTAGGATATAGGCACGAATCAAGCGGTAAAATTTTTAAACGCACGGTGTTTGATTTTATCTTGCGAGGAGAGGACTTGCGCGTGCGATTTACTTCATGCGAGCCGGAGTTTGAACGTAAAATCGCGCTAGCAGTGCTAAAAGACGGGCTAAGCTTGGGTGAAATTCTATTTACGCAAACTACCGTCGAAGCGAAAAATCATAAAATTTTCGAGAACGAAGCTATTGTGCAAGGCTACGTGGCGTGCGTAGTAAGCGGGCTTTTGGGGCATAAAGTCTATTTGCAGCCGCAAGATAGCAGGCATTTAGAGATGATGAAGACGAATATTTTACAGCGATTTGAAACGATTATGGGGCGAAAATATGATGGCGAAATGGAGTTAAATTTATTGTGGCAAAAGCCGGGTGAGTCTGTGAAATTCTATTACGGCAACAATCGCGAGCCGGTATATGCGTGGCAGGCAAGATGGAAAATTTCAGCTAATGCAGAACTAATAAATTTGATCCTTGGCACGGGCGCTGGAAGTGGGTGCATGAACTACGGAGTAGGGGTTTTGGAGGTTGTAAAGCAAGACCTTATTAAAGTACAAATTTCAAATCCTAAAAAGGATAATTGCTTGCTTTGAAATCGATTGTATAATAAAAATTTAAAAAAGGCAAATTATTTTTTTAAAATACAATAACTATTGACAATATAATTAAAATTTAGTTATAATTCGCGTATATTTTAGAAAGGATAAATTTTGGGCGATATAGTTAAAATTTTTTCTAGTATCGGCGAAATTTATGATAAACAGAAAACCAAAATTAACAACAAGAGCTACGAATACGATGCTATTAAAATTTATCTTTGTGATATTAAAAGCAAAGAAATATCGGTAAATAACAATATTTCAAGAGACGATTTAATAGTTTGTAGATTTGGCATAGGCGCGAATTCTGGCAATTTGTTCCCTAATGTCCAATTCATTAGCAAAGCCGTAAAAGACGATACGCCTAAATTTATAAAAGGAATTTTAAAAGCCGTAAAAAATATGCTCTCTTGCTTCAATCCTGACGATATCAAAAATGATAAAATATTGACGGATTTATCTAGTTTAAACGAGAGCTTTTTTGATGATATTTTAAGTGAAATTGTAGCTCTACAAGAAGAGCCTAAGAAAAAGGGCATGAAAGTGGCTACTTTTTTTGCATTATCTTGGGAGGGTAGACCGATTTCAGCGTATTTCAAAAATATTTTTACGAGTCATTTAAGTGATAGCGATAATGGTAAAACTGCCAAAATTTATGGTTATGATATGCTTACAAATAGTATTGGTATCGGCGGAGATGCGAATTTAGCGTTTTGTTCCGTAAATGAGCTACCGACTGCTTTACAAGACATTAAAGTTAGATTACTACCTCTAAATGGCGCTAATGCAAATTTGGTTAAAAACGGTTTTATGGTAATTGATAAGGAATTATCTTTTAATTTTTACGGGGATAAAATGGCGGTCTTACCGACGTTAATGGTAAATGATGTAAATTTATTAGAAAAAATAGTGGAAATTTTAAAAGACCCGAGCGAAAAGAAAAAAGATCTGCAAGGCATACAAAATATCGAAGAAAGTATTAATTACGAATTGGAATTCGTAGCTAAAGCACAAGCAAATATGCCCGTGCTAAATACAATTCTATTTTATAAAAAAAGCAATGCTGCGGTTAATGTATTATTGCAAATAGATGATGTATTGCCGTCTTATATTTCTAAAATTTCCGATTTAATGGGTAGATATAACATTAGGGCGATTAGGCGAAAAGATAGTAAAGATCAACAAGACGATACTATTTACATGCAAAATTTATTTCTTAAAAACATCGATATTATGGATTTTTTATTATCGCAAAATAGGATGAATTTAGATGATATGATGGAAAAATATGCTGCTTTGATTTATAAAGGCAATATTAACTCTAGTTATGCGTCAAAAATAGAGTGGGGATTTTATTTTAATTGCGTTAAGACATATCAAAATAGAAGTATAAAAAGTATCGAAAAATATCAAAATTTCTTTAATGAAATAGGTGCTTTAAATGGAAAAATATCATTTGCAAGGGAGGTTAATTTGCAAGGCTTAAGCGATAAAAAAGAGCTAATAAGCTCGATTTTGAAAAATAGCGAATTTCTAAAAGATAATGAAGTATTGCAGAGTGCATATTTGCTAGGAATGATGTCCGCAGGGTTGATAAATCGCCAATTTGCTATTAGCAAAAATAGTTCATTCGAAAAATGGCTGAATAATGCCGGACTAATTACGAAAGAGCTTTTAGAACGGATTTGGACCAAGTGCGATGAAACTAACAAAAAACTCTCCAATGTATCGCGAGGAAAAAGAAGTGCTAATATAGAAATCATGCGCGATATTTTGATTGGAATTTTACCAAGTGCGTTTTTATCTCAAAAGCGGGTTAAGAGCGCTTATGTAACGCTAGCTTTTGCTATGGGCGGAAGTGATTTTACGAAATATATTAAAGATAACACTCAAGGAGACGAGTAATGAAAAAGAAGGAAATTCTATTTCTTTGGGACGGCGAAAATTTTAATCCAAACGGCGATATGCTAAGAGATAACGCTCCTAGGATAGACGATGAGACGGGTATAGCAGAAGTTACTGATGTACGTATAAAGCGAACAATTAGAGATGAAATTATGAAAAAAGACGAAAGTACGATTTTCATTAAAGAGTATAAAAGAGATGAAAATATCTTAGATTGCAAAAGCGCGATACGTGAAGTGATTAATGTAAAGCAAGAAAAAATCGAGATTGAAAAAGAAATTTTATCTAAATTTATCGATATTCGCGCATTTGGTGGAGTTTTGCCGATATCGGATAAAGACGAGATGAAAAAAGAAGGCATAAAAACAGCCGGAATTCAATTTGTCGGACCTATTCAGTTTAGAATGAGCAGATCGCTTCATAGAGTTGCGGTAGAGCATATAAAAGGCACCGGCGCGTTTGCAAGCGGTAGCGATAAGGCGAATAAAACGTTTAGGGAAGAAGATTTTTTAAATTATGCAATGTTTGCAACTTACGGAATAGTGGATAATCATAGTGCAAAGATTACGAATTTGAGCGAAGATGATGTGAAAGTGATTTTAAGCGCGCTCTGGAGTGGGACTAAAAATTTAATTACTCGCACGAAAATGGGTCAGATACCTAGATTTATGCTAGTAATTACATATAAAAATGATACTTTCGCTGGAGATTTAAATAACTGTGTGGCTATAAATAGTAGCAAAGAAGATGTGGAGATAAGAAGTATAAATGATTTTACAATTGATTTTTCTAGATTAAAAGCTAAACTTACTAGATACGCGCAAGAGATCGAAAAAATAGAGTATATGAGTGATTTTGACTTCGAGCAAAATAACAGATCACAATTTGATAGTAATTGGATAAAAATAGGATTTTAAATGGATATAATAGCTTTTGAGCTATCGGGAGATTATGCGCATTTTTCTCATCCAGCTACTATCTACTCGTCTCTTACATACCCGGTGCCGCCAAAGACTGCTGTCATGGGGCTTTTGGGAGCGATTATAGGTGAAATGAATTATTTTAAACTTAACGATATAGGTTATAGCGTTATTTTAAGTTCGCAATTTCGCAAAAAAACTATGATTTTTAACGGTATAAAATTTGCTCTATCGTCAAATATGCATATCGAACAAGGCTATCAAGATTCTAGTGAGAAAAAGCAGTTTTATAAAGAGCTAATAAAAGATCCTAGATATGTCATATTCGTTGATTTAAGTGCTTTAAATGCTTCTTATAAAGAAAAGATAATCAACAGCTTAAAAGCTCATAGATGTGTCTTTACACCATATTTAGGTATAAATTTTTGTATAGCGGATTTTAAATATATCGAGATAAAAAATTGTGAATTGGTGCATGAAAAGGAAAGTTTTATAGATACGTTCGTTTTGATGGACGATTTTATATTTGATGCACAAAACTTTGATATCAGACTTACTACGGCTAGAATGGCTTGCGGGTGCGAGGAGGGTAGAATTTTTAAGGATTTTAAAGATTTCGTTATCAAGCTAAGCGGCAATAGTCAAATCAAAGCAAAGAATAGAGGAAATATTTATCAAATAAATGACTACAAGGTCTACTTTGCAAAGTGAGCTGCTATCGCATCCTAATAAACCATTAATAAAGCATATAATAAATATGCTTGCCGAAGCGGATAGTAGGCTTTTGCAATGCGTTAAAATTTATCACGATATAGCCAAGCTAAAAACTAATTTTCAGATTTATATAAAAAATCCTACCGAAAAAATTGCAGATAAAAATCATGCTTTATTATCCGCTTACATATTTTTACTAAATTCAGAATTTAATGAGCTAGATACGGCTTTTGGGTTTTTATCCATCGTATCACACCACGGAAATGTAGAAAATTTTTGTGAGCTTACAACGCAAAATAAAAATTTCGGCAAATATTTTGAGAGCTCGAAAGAGCTAGGCTTTTGGGATGAAGTCTTAGATAAAGCTTTAGGTTTAGAAATTTACAAAGATATTAAAAGGGATAAAAATGAGCTTTTAATTAAAGCTAAACATTTAAGAGAATACTTCAAATTTGCGAAAAAGAAGTTTGATTACGATGACTTTTTAAATTTCAAAGACATATTTTCGTCACTTATTTATAGCGACAAATATGAAGCTATTTTTAATCAAAGAATTCCTGCTTCTAAACCGGCGAATTCTAATACGATCGAAAAATATATCAAAGCCCTGGAAAATCGTAAGCCAAATGCGAAAAGAAGTGAGTTTAGAAAATTCGTTTTAAATAATTTCGATGTAAATCATAATCTTTTTACTTTAACTGCGCCTACGGGCTACGGTAAGACTTTGACTGCGCTAAATTTTGCCGCCAAATTTAATAAAGAACGTATTATTTACGTGCTGCCGTTTACGGCTATCATAGATCAAGTTTATGATGAGATAAAAGAGATTTTCGAAGACGATAAAAATATATTAATTCATAAAATTCATCACAAAACTACGATAGATGAAAGTACCCCGCAAGATCGCTATTCTAAAGTTAAATTTTTGATAGATTCCTTTAGCGGAGATATTAACGTAACCACGCTATATCAATTTATATTTGCACTCTTTGGAAACAAAAATAAAGATAGCGTAAAATTTAACCGATTAAAAAATAGTGTAATAATAATCGATGAGGCGCAGGCAGTACCGTATAAGTTCAGGGCGGATTTTATGAAACTTTGCGAGATGATGGCGGAGAAATTTGGCTGCATTTTTATCTTTATGTCCGCTACGATGCCTATTGTTGATACGACTAAATTTAAAGAAATTTCAAATTTAGATTATTTCAAAGATCAAAATAGATACGTTTTAAAGTGGTTTGATGGCAATGAGAGTGCTTTAAAAGACAAGATTAAACAGTTAGCAAAAAGCAAAAATACACTAGTCGTCGTAAATACCATTAAAAAAGCCCAAGAGCTATTTTTGGAATTTTACGATGAATTTAAAATTTTTTGCCTAAACGGATATATGTGCGACGATCACAAACGAAAAAATATCGAAAATATAAAAGACGCGATTGCTAAAAATAAAAGTGGGCACGGTGATCCGATCTTGCTAATTTCTACACAGTCTATCGAAGCTGGCGTAGATTTGGATTTTGATGTCGGATTTAGAGAGATAGCGCCCATTAGCTCGATTATCCAAACTGCCGGTCGTATAAATAGAAATTTTACAGCTCTGGGAGAATTATACGTATTTAACGATATTTGCGACTATTCCGATCTCATTTACGGTGATTTAAAACGCATTAGCGATAATATTTTAGTAAAAATTCTAAAGCAAAGAGATATCATCGAAAGCGAAATTTTAGATATTTCCACTAGGTATTTCAGCGCCATAAAGCAAAGCCTAGAGAGTTTATTTTTGGTGGAGCAGATGCGAGAGCTCGGATTTTACGATATAAACGAAAAGATTAGCGAGGCGATGGATGATAGACTTAAAATTTTAGTAATAATTGAGCCAAAAGAAGATTATATTAAAGAATTTCAAAATGAAATTTTTGAAATCAATAGGCTTGATATTGACAAATTTAATAAGAAAGATATATTTACGAATACTATTAAGAAAATTAATAGATTTGGTGTAAATATCACAGAATTTGATGCAAAGCGTTTAAATATAAAGCGTATTGATGGGCTAAAAGATGTCTATTATTTACCATTCGGCGATACTTCGTACAATAATAATTTCGGGATTAAAAAGGACGCCGCCTTAAATCTCAAAAATGAGTTTTTCGACTAATGTTTTGCAAAGACCAAATCACCGGTACGCTTGTGAATTATTATGTTACCTGCAAGCGCGAGGCGTGGCTTTACGCGCATCATATCCACGCCGATCAGGAGGATGAAAACGTGCTGATGGGCAAGGCGCTAGCGGATATCAAAGAGAACGGTTTGCAGGACTTTGCATTTTCAAATTTGAAATTTGATAAGCTTTCCAAGCAGCGCGGACATTATCTCATCACCGAATATAAAAAGAGCCTAAAAAATCCAGAAGCAGGCAAGATGCAGCTACTTTTTTATATCTATCTTTTAAAAACAGGCTTAAATTTAAAAGAGGTGAAAGGCAAGCTAATTAGCGGCAAAACCGTCATAGCCATTGAGGATAATGCCGAAAATTTCACTAAAATCGAAACAATTCTAAACGGCATTACCGCCATTGTAAACGAGCCAAAGCCGCCTAAATTTAGCCCGCAAAAGATTTGCGAGAGTTGCGCTTATCGTGATTATTGCATTTAGGAGATAGAATGTACGCTATTTTATTTTACGATATTTCAAACAGCGACGAAAAGAAGAAAAATAACGCTGCGCGCGTCCGAAAGGCGGTCGAGAAGTTTCTACCTCGCGTGCAATTCAGCGTTTTTGAGGGTGAAATCAGATCGAGCGATCTTAAAAAATTAATGGCGATTTTGCAAAAAGAATGTTCTAACAGGCTTGATTCGGTAGTAATTTATACTTTTAATTCGCTCAAATATTCACAGCGTCTCGTCATCGGGTGCGATAAAAACGAGGCAATATTCAGCTAAAATTTAAGGATAAAGTATGCAAAAATCGGATCGCACGCATTTTATTTTAAGCCCAGGCCGATTGCGCCGCAAAGATAATAATCTATACTTCGATAAATTTAACGACGAGGGTGGAATTTTAACTAGTAAAATTTTGCCAATTAACGCGATTGATGAAATTTATATTTTGGCGCGAGTGGAGCTTGATACTTATGCTATGGCGTTTTTGGCTGATAATAACATTTTGCTGCATATTTTTAGCGCCTATCAGAGCTTTCGCGGCAGTTTGTTCCCGAATACTTCAAATTCTGTAAATAAAAGTGGCTTTGTGCTTTTGGCGCAGTTGCGGGCTTTTGATGATCTTTCTAAGCGCCTTTTTATTGCTCGCGAGATTACTCGCGTTCGCATCTTAAATGCAGCCATTAATTGCAAGGTTTACGGTGTCTCGCTCGATACTGCGCCGCATCTGGATGCTCTAGCGCGCGCCTGCGACATAGCAGCGGTAATGGCGGTGGAAGGCGGCTTTGCCAAGCAGTATTTCGCGGCTTGGAACGAAATCATCGAGGATCAGCGCAGTTTTAAATTCACGACGCGTTCCAAACGCCCGCCGGCAGATAAAATTAATGCCCTCATTAGCTATGTAAATACGCGTATTTATAATATCTGCCTCAGCGAAATTTACAAAACCGAGCTTGATCCGCGCATCGGCTTTTTACACGAGCCAAACTACCGTGCGCTAAGTCTGCATCTAGATCTTGCAGAGATTTTTAAGCCTATTTTAGGCGATAGATTAATTTTCGGAATGTTAAACAAGCGCGAGATTACGGCAAAAGATTTTGAAACGGACGCGGGGCGTATTCGATTCGGTCGAGAAGCGGTGCAAAAGATCGAGCTAAAAATGATTGAGAAACTATCATCCTGCGCGAACGTAGCGGGACAGAGCTTAACCTGGCGTCAAATTATCCGTCGCGAGGCCAATCAGATTAAAAAATACGTCTGCGAAGGCGTGCCTTACGAGGGGTTGGTATGGCGGTAGGCTGGGGTTTTAAGCTCATTCGTGCTTTTGAAATTTTGACTAGAATCACTTGTGCCTATAGATTGCGCCCTCTTAAGATGCATGTCTTTTGAAATAAATTTGATCTGAAGCACGGAACGGCGAACGAATTGGCTTTAAAAACGCATATGCTTTTAAAATTTCAGCTTTTTTTGTTGTTCATACTTCGATTTTTGAATATCTTATATTGAGATTTTAACATTTGCACTCACGATACATATAGATAGCGATAAAGTTGTTTTTAAGATTCTGAAATGCCGAATTTTGGGCATTTAACAATCGGCGCTTTTTTAAATTTAGTCCATTTTAAGGCATAAAAATATATACTCCTAACACTTTCTACCTAGAAAAATGGCAAAATTCGTGCTGTAGAATTCCATCCCGTTGGGAATTGAAACTGTGATTTTGTCGCTTTCGTTTTTTGCGGTCAAGTGTAGAATTCCATCCCGTTGGGAATTGAAACTCGAAGTTCCTAAGCCCTCTTTGCTTGATAAATTTAGTAGAATTCCATCCCGTTGGGAATTGAAACGCTTCCTCAAGCTTTCTTTCCGCCTCTTTGATCTGTAGAATTCCATCCCGTTGGGAATTGAAACTCACCTGTTGCGACTTGAAAATCGTCTATCCAGTTCGGTAGAATTCCATCCCGTTGGGAATTGAAACAGGAAGTACCAAAATCCCCGATGATGCTCTCATCGAGTAGAATTCCATCCCGTTGGGAATTGAAACGGGTTGAAGTTTCATTCACCGGGGTCAAATTTCCAGTAGAATTCCATCCCGTTGGGAATTGAAACACACATCTTGCCGTAGTAGAACCCTCAGCTATTGTAGAATTCTATCCCGTTGGGAATTGAAACGCATCGTAGTATATCTATGAAACCCGTCCACAATGTAGAATTCCATCCCGTTGGGAATTGAAACTCCTATATTTTGGCTCTATCATTGTCCTGCCTCCGTAGAATTCCATCCCGTTGGGAATTGAAACTTCTGTCACTGCATTTTATAGCGTCCCGCAGGAATGTGGAATAATTCTATCCTTTGGGAATTGAAATGCATAAATGGGCTTATTGCACGATTTGCGTAGGCGATAGAATTCTTCTTATTGAAATCAAAACGGATTTATGCGATACACCTTTTGCGGCAGGAATGGGTAGAATTCTCATCTCGCTATAAAATTTAAAAAGATTAGTTGTGGCTGAGATAAGATATGGCATGGTGCACTTATGCGAATTTTATTCGGTTTCAATTTGCCCACCAAATATATTAAATTTATAGGTTACGAATAAAATTTTGAAGTTACTTATAGATTAAAATTTTAACGAGCTGTATATTTGCCATAATATAAATAGATTTAAATGCAACTCATTTAATAGCAATTCAAAATATTTATAAAAATGCACGCTATGGATCTTAAAAGCTAGGTTAAAGAAGGAATTCCGCATTAATTTCAATTAAATTTACGCTACAAATTTAAGATCATGTGCCAAAGTTAGAATTTAAAATTAAATTAGATGATACCAAAGAGGCAGAAAGATAGTAAAATTTTTATAAAGCAGAATTCGCTAGCATCCTCTGAAACTGCAAAACAAAGAATATCGGCGTGCTCGTCATAAAAAGGAAAAATCATCTAAATTTAATGGATACTACCGCCTTTGCCACATAAAACATAATAATTAAATGCCTCCGCCAATTATTTTTTAAAATTTCTAAAAAATTTCTTCAAAAGTGCCTTGTAAAAAATCGCGAATTTCGACTCTTTTTTCTCATAAATCACGCGAAAAACGCCCTGCAGATCCAGCTTTTCTTGCAAAGTAATGTTTTGCACTCTACTCTCCTATAAGTTTTTTTATCTTATGTAGCACAAACGCAGCGTCGTCGCTATCGAGCTCGCACAACATCTGGCATATCGCAGTCGCAGCTTGCGGCTTGGTCGTGCCCAAGCGCCAGTCCTGATACGTCCGCATCGACACGCCTAACCTCTGCGCCATCGCGGCGTGCGAGATCTTTTTGCCGTTATTTTTGGCTTCGACGGCATTGTGCAAAATGTTGAATATATCGCTCGTTTCTAACATATGAAAATTATACAAATTTATTCGTTAATTATACATAAAATCGTATAAAATGAATAAAAATCGTGTTATTCATAAGTAAAAATAGCAAAATACTTCGTTTATCCGTATAAATTATACAGAATACTGCATAAAATAAACATAAAATTTTATAAAATTTTGCATGTTATGCCGTAAAGATGAACCGGCTTGCACAAACAGGCATCTTATAGAACGGCACATTAAATTTTAAAACGGGGATAGATGAAATTTTACACATCGAAGCTTTTGGGGTTTGATTTTTTTGATCGGTTCTGGCAGCAATTACAAACAAAATGGAATTTTACCCTATGTCGAGCCATATCTGCCGGTACAAAGAGCGTTTCAATTCCTAATGGAATAGAATTCTACGGAAAGGCGGTGAATGCGGGATATGTGAATTTCGCATTTCAATTCCCGTTGGGAATTGAAACTATGGGCGACAGCCGCAGAGAAAAGCAAGCGACGAGGTAGAATTCTATTCCATTAGGAATTGAAACGTGATATACTTCATCACGTAGCCCGTGGCGTTGTGTAGAATTCCATCCCATTAGATAGAATTTCAAAGAATCTTGAGGTGCACAATCATAGAATTTAATGCGTTTCTATATATTAGGAAATAAATCCCTAATGAAGCAATTCCTAGCAAGCCTCCCTAGCGAGTAATCTTCATTGGCAAGATTTAGCCCTTTTTCTTATCCTTTTTACTCTTGCGAGAGGGGCTCTCCAGCTTGCGCCAAGCCTCGCTTTTTTGGCTATCCTCCATTAGCGCTATCTCCCTGGCGCCGTTTCGCACGAGGTTTGGATCCACCGCAAGTTCCTTCGCATCAATCTTTTCGGGATAGTCTATGCGCGAGAGTATGCAGCGGAAAGCGTTTAGTCGCGCGATCTTTTTGTCGTTGCTATCAAGGATCGTCCACGGCGCAAACTCGGTATTTGAAGCGAGTAGCATAGAGTATTTTGCGAGCGTATATTGATTCCACAGCTCCTGCGATCTCGCATCCACCGGCGAAAGCTTGTATTGCTTCAGCGGGTCGGTACGGCGCGATTCGAAGCGCCTTTTTTGCTCCTCTTTGGAGACCGAAAAGTAAAATTTAAACAAAATTATCCCCGCACTTACCAAAAGCTCCTCAAATTTAGGCACTTGACGCAGGAAATCTTTATGTTCGGCGTGGGTGCAAAAGCCCATCACGGGCTCGACCATCGCGCGGTTGTACCAGCTGCGGTCAAAGATCGTGATCTCGCCGCCGCTGGGTAGGTGCGCGACGTAGCGCTGGAAATACCACTGCGTCTTTTCGACATTGCTCGGCTTTTCGAGCGCTACGATGCGGCATCCGCGCGGGTTTAGGTGCTCGGTTAAACGCTTGATCGTGCCGCCTTTGCCCGCCGCGTCGCGCCCCTCCATCAAAATCAAAATTTTTAGCCCCTTCTCTTTTACGAATTTTTGCAGCTTCAAAAGCTCAATCTGGTATCTTTCAAGCAGCGTCTCGTAGTCTTTGAACGAGATTTTTTCGTACTTTGAACTTTTAAATTCTATCTCTTTCAGCGCTATTTCACCCGTTTCGGTTTTGATCTCTTTGCTCATATTGCCTCCTAAAATTTTAAGGAATTTTACAAAAAAGTTCTTTATATTACACTATAAATTCATACTTATTACGTTAGAATGTAGGAAAAAATTTCAAAGGATAAAATTTGATAAGATCACTGATTTTGGCAGCGTTTTTTCTTTTAGGCTTGGGCGCCGAGCCCCTGAAACCCTCCGATGCGTTCAAGCTTAACGTGGCGGCGCAAAGCGATAGCGTAACGCTAAGCTTTGATATCGCGGACGGGGTCTATCTCTATCAAAACGAGATAAAAATTTTCATTGGCGGCGCGGAGGTGACGAATTTAATAAATCTGCCCGCCGCGACCGAATACAAGGATTATAAAATTTATGAGGGCAAATTTAGCATCGCCGTGCCTTTAGGCCTCGTGCTTGCAAACACCGCAGACAGCGATGATTTCGTGCTTAACGGCGATTTTTTGGGCTGCACGAAATCGGGCTTTTGCTATCAGCCGCAGCAGTTCGGCTTTAACTTCAAGCGCGTGGTGGAGGGCTATGAGATCAGCAAAATTTCAAACTCCGAGCTGAAAAAATACCGAAGCGGCGCAAATTTCGCGCATATTTCTGACACGTACAGCGCACAGAGCGGGAATTTAAATTTTGAAAGCAATACCGCAGCTTCGGGCGCAGAGGCAAATTCTGAGGCAAACTCGCACGCGACGGGAAATTCCGCGGCGAGCTCGGCGGAAAGCGCTGCGGTAAATTCCGACGAAACCTCCGCGCAAAAAACTTCTCGCGGCGCAAATTCCATCTCCGAGCAGGATAAAATTTTAAATGTTCTCGGCGGCAAGAGCTTCATCGCGGCGATCGCGCTGTTTTTCGGCTACGGCGTGCTGCTCTCGCTAAGCCCTTGCGTCTATCCGCTCATCCCGATCCTCTCGTCGATCATCGTAGCGAAAACTTCCTCGAAGCCGAGCGCAAAAAAAAGCCTCGCCGTAAGCCTCGCGTATATTTTTGGGATGGCGAGCTCGTATGCGATTTTAGGGGCTTTCGTGGCGGTTTTCGGGCAAAATTTACAGGGCCTGCTGCAAACTCCGCTCGCGCTGATCCTAACCTCGCTCATATTTGCCGCGCTCGCGCTTTCGATGTTCGGATTTTACGAGATCCGCCTGCCTGCGCGTTTTCAAAGCTTCTTAAATAGCAAAAGCGAAAATGCTGGCGGTCTGATCGGAGTTTTTTCGATGGGGCTTATCTCGGCGCTCGTCGTATCGCCGTGCATCTCCGCTCCGCTTGCGGGCGCGCTCGTTTACATCGCGGGCAGCGGCGACGTTCTGCTGGGCGCGGCGGCTCTTTTTGCGCTCGGGCTCGGAAGCGGTGCGCTACTGCTTGTGGTGGGGCTCGGCGGCGCATTGCCTAGGCCCGGAGCTTGGATGGAGGCGGTGCCTAAAATTTTCGGCTTTTTGCTGCTTTTTACGGCGGTGTGGATTTCGCGCACGCTTATCGGCGAAAATTTAAGCCTGCTGATTTACGCGGTTTTAGGCGCGATCTTTGCAGGATTTTTGGGGCTGTTTGACGACGGCGCGGGCGGCATCAAGCGCGCTTTGGCTCTCGTAATCGCGCTATATTCGGCGCTGCTGCTTGCGGGCTTTGCCAGCGGCGCGAAAGATTTTTCCAGACCGCTTGGTAATCTAATCCCGCAAAGCACGAGATATTCCAGCGGCGGCCCCGGCGGCGAGGGCTTGCAAGCGAGCGAAATTTCTCGCGCTAAAAATTTTAGCGGCGCGCATTTTTCGTTTGTGCACGATCTGGCGCAGCTGCGCGGCGAAATAGAAAATTCCAAAAAGCCTGTGATAGTAGACTTTTGGGCTAGCTGGTGCAAAAATTGCGAGCAGAGCGAGCGAGCATTCGCAGATCCCGCTCTTGCTGGCGCGCTTGATAAATTTAGCCTTTTAAAGATCGATCTTAGCGAAGATAGCGAGCAAAATAGGGCGATAAAAGCGCATTTTAACGTATTCGGTCCACCTACGATTCTGTTTTTTAAAGAGGGCGCCGAGATTACGAGCCTGCGCCAGATCGGCAGCGTAAATTCCGAAAAGCTGGCTGAGATTTTAAGCGAAATTTAGTGAAATTTAGATAGATTTCAAACAAAATTTAGTTTTAAGGATTGCGCGATGATAAGCAAAAATAGGGCTACGAAAGAGACCAAAATCGAGCTGGAGCTGGAGATTTACGGATGCGGCGCGGCGCAGATACAAACGGGCATCGGCTTTTTCGATCATATGCTTAGCGCGTTTGCCAAGCACGCGTGGATCGATCTGAACTTGCGCTGCGAGGGCGATTTGCAGGTCGATTTTCACCACAGCGTCGAAGACTGCGGCATCGTGCTCGGAAGCGCGATAAAAGAGGCGATCTATCCCGCGCAAAACATCGAGCGCTTCGGCGATAGCGTCGTGGTGATGGACGAGGCGGCGGTTTCTGCGGCGCTTGATTTTTCCAACCGCGCGTTTTTGGTATTTAATTGCCCGAGCCTGAAGCGCGGCAAGATCGGCGAATTCGACGCCGAGCTTGTGGAGGAGTTTTTCCGCGCTTTGGCTTTCAACGCAAATTTCACGCTACATATAAGCCAAATTCGCGGCGAAAATCTGCATCACGTAGCAGAAGCCGCGTTTAAGGCGTTTGCCGTCGCATTTCGTCGCGCGATAAGTATCAATGAGCGCGCCGGCGTGCCTAGCACGAAGGGCGTTTTATAGCGGCAAATGCGCGCTAAATTTAGCAAAATTAGCAATTTGCGGTTTTGTAATTTTATCGGCGTTTGAAATTTTACTTTCGCCGCTCGCTTAAAATCCGCGAAATTCCGTCTTTGCTAGAATTGATTTGCAAAGGCGCGCCGCTTGGCTGAAATTTTAAACCAGCGGCGTGCGTATAGGCTGTCTAAAATTTTGCGCTCGCATTGCGTCGAAATATCGCTTTGCGTATTAAATTTTGAAGGTGAGATATGGATTCTTTCTCGATTTTTATTTTCCTTTTATTCGCGCTGCCGATAATTTCGTTTATTTTCCTCATCGTGTATTTAATAAAATTTATTAGATCTGCTAAAAGCGAGCCCGAGCGCCACAGAAGGATTAGAAATCTCCTGATCCTCTCCGCGTTTTTATTCATAATCTTTTCAGCCGCCCTAATAGGCTTTTTATGGCTGCTTAATAGCGCACTTGCGCATATGTGAGGCATAGATGAGCGATGAAATTTTTCAAAAAACGATCGTCGTAATATTGGCGGCTTGGGCAATCAGCGTTTGTGCGCTAGTCGCAGCGGCGCTGTATCTGCAGAGCAAATGCTCGATCATCTCCTATATCGCAAACGGAAACTAAGATGAAGCGTGCAATTATCGCCATTTTGCTGGTGTTTATCTTGGCGGCTTTCGATTTTGCGTTTTACCGCCTTGTCGTGAAGCGATACGTCAATCAAAGCAGCGCCGAGATGCAGGCCAAATCGATCGAGCTACATAAATTTCTGCCGTTTGATGAGGGCTCGCAGATCGTGCGCGTTAGCTCCAGTTTAAAACTTAGCGGCGATCTGCCCATAATCGACGGCGCAGCGGCTTTGTATCCCGTATTTTCGGCATTCGTCGCGGCGAGCTATCCTAAGCAAAGCGTGGAGTTTGACGGACAAAATTTCACGAATGCTAGCAGGCTTAAATTTAGCAACACTCGCGGCGCATACAAGGCCATAAGCGACGGCGAGGCGGATCTGATCTTTGTCGCCGCCCCTTCGAAGCAGCAGCTTGATTACGCGCGAGAAAAGGGCGCAAACTTACGCTTCGTGCCGATCGGGCTGGAGGCGTTCGTCTTTATCGTAAATGCAAATAATAAAATTTCAAGCTTAACCGTGGATCAGGTGCGAGGGATCTATTCTGGGGAGTTTGACGACTGGTCGCAGCTAGGCGGCGAGCACATGCGAATAGATGCCGTGCAGCGAAACGCGGGCAGCGGCAGCCAGAGCGCATTTTTGAAATTTATGGGCGAGACGCAGCCTAAGCGCAAGATCACGGGCTTTTTCGGTAGCGCGATCGGCTTTTCGTTTCGATACTATGTCGAGGGGATCGTGCAAAACGGCGGCGTGAAGATGCTTAGCCTAAACGGCGCGTATCCGAATAAAGAAAATATCTCTAGCCGCAAATACCCGCTCGTAGCCGAAATTTACGCGGTTTACGATGAAAACAACAAAAACGAAAATATCCGCATCTTGATAGATTGGATCCTTTCACCGCAGGGGCAAAGTATCATCGAAAATAGCGGCTACGTGCCGATTAAGGGCTAAGATCGCGGCTTAAATTTATACGGCGTTTGCCAAAAATTCAGCCAAATTTCGTTAAAATCACAAAATTTCAAAAAACGGAAAACGAAGTGATAAAGATCATATTTTTAGACGTAGACGGCTGCCTTAGCGACGGCGGGCTGTACCATTCAAACGGCGGCGAAGAGATGAAGAAATTTAACGTAAAAGACGGGTTCGGCATCCAGGAATGGCAACGGCTGGGGCTAAAGGTCGCGATCATCACCGGCAAAAGCTCGCAAATCGTCGCAAACCGCGCGCGCGAGCTAAAGATCGATACGCTCTTTCAAGGCGAAAAAGACAAGCTCTCAAGGGCGGAGCAAATTTTAAAAAATTTTAACCTAAGCTTCGATGAGGCCGCCGCGATCGGCGATGATATAAACGATGCGAAGCTTTTAAATGCGGTCGCGATCAGCTTCAAGCCCGCCGATGCGCTAAGCTCGCTAAAAGCGGACGTCGCGCTAAGCAAAAACGGCGGCTGCGGTGCAGTGCGCGAGATGATCGAAATACTCGTCGATAAAAACGGCATGCGCGAAGAGTGGAATAGCAAATGGCTGTAATTTTGCAAGCGCGCGCGAGGGGCGAAATTCTGCGTAGATCAAAAGGAGCCGAGCGATGGTGATAAAAATTTTTTACGTCGCGATTGCGATCTTTTGCGTCGCAATGGTGTTTTTAAGCGTGCAGACGCCGTATTTTAGCGATATGTTTAGACAGGATCTAAGCATTGCGAATATGGAGATGAAAAAGATCGTCGATTATCAGATCGGCGAGCGCGTGGATGCTAAATTTACCGCGGACGGCGGCACTCGCTATAAGGATCGCGACGAGTTTGTAAATTTTAAAGCCGAGGAGATTAGCGCAGATCTAAATCACACTTTGGTTTCAAAGACTGCGACGCGCGCAGGCGAGCTGATAAAATTTAACGGCGACGCGCATTACGTAAATAGCAGAGGCTTTGATTACACGGCGCAGGAGATCATCTACGATACGAGCAGCAAGATCGTCCGCTCCGACGTGCCGTACGTGCTGCGCCAAGGCGGCGACCGCATCACGGGCGCAAGTATCAGCTACGACACCAAAACCAAACAAACAAACTCAAAAGGAATCCACGCATGGTATTTAATAAAAGATCAAAATTCCACAAACTAATATTCGCATCTGCGCTAATTGCGGGCTTTGGCGCGACTACTCTTAGCGCCGCGCAGGAGCAGGTCGAGGTCACGGCGGATAATTTTTTCGCCGACGAGATTAAGCAGATCAGCGTCCTAACAGGCAACGTCCGCATCAAAAAGGGCGCTTACGATACGCTAAATTCCGACAAAGTGACGATCTATTTCGACGCTAAGCGTCAGCCTACCAAATACGTCGCGACGGGAAACGCAAATTTTAAAATTTTACTCAATCAAAAGCATTACGACGGCAGAGGCGGCGTGCTGACCTATGATCCGACTATCGAGGCTTATACGCTCGAAAACAACGCCTATCTGCATGAGGCCGAGACCAAAAAGGAGGTTTACGGCGATAAGATCATCGTAAATCGCCAAAAGGGCACCTACGAAGTAAAAAGCGGCGGCGGCGAGAAAAAGCCCGTGCGGCTGATCTTTCAGGTCGAAGATCAAAACAAATGATCTATCCTAGCAGTGCGCAGTTTATCACCTCCGCCGCAAATATCGCGGGTGCGCCCGAGTTTGCGATGAGCGAAGTGGCGTTTTTGGGGCGTTCAAACGTCGGCAAAAGTAGCCTGATAAACGCGCTTACCGGGCGCAAAAATCTAGCCAAATCAAGCTCGACTCCCGGCAAAACGCAACTGATAAATTTTTTTGAAGTTAAATTTAAACAAAAGCTTGCCGCAGATTCGGACGGCTCGCAAGCTGAAACGACGCCCGATCTGGCGAGCAAAGGGGCTTTGAGCTCGGATGCAAATTACGCGCGAGAGCGCGCGGACGTTGCGACGTCTGAGCGAAATTTAAAGCAGGACTCTATTTTAAATTTAAAAAGCGTTTCGGCGGATTTTAGATCGGATCGCGAGGTGGATCTTGCGGCAGGTTTTACGTCAAATTCCGCACAAAGCTCCGAATTAAATTTTACAGACAAATCCGCGCTAAGCTTAGCGGGCAATTCCGTTTTTTTGGATATTGCGAGCTTGGGAGAAAATATCTCTTTGATCTTCGTGGATCTGCCGGGGTTTGGATACGCTAAGGTTTCTAAAAAACTGCATTATATCTGGCAGAAAAATCTCGACGAGTTCATCAAGGAGCGCCTAAATATCAAGCTTTTCGTCCATCTCATCGACGCGCGGCAGTTTGATCTTGCGATAGATAAAAATTTGCAAAACTATCTCGCTAGTTTTCTGCGCGGCGATCAAAAGGTCGTGAGGCTCTACACCAAAGCCGACAAGCTCAATCAAAGCGAGCGCGCAAAGCTTTTGAAGCACGATCCGCAGGCGATTTTGGTCTCTACGCTAAAAGGCAGCGGGCTTGCAAAAGCGCGCGAGATCATTGTGCGCGGGGCGTTTGGATTATGAAATTTCTAAATTTAAATACGCAAAATTTTACGGCGCAAAATTTCAAAATAATTAAATTTAGCGGATATAAAATGCACCGCGAAAATTGCGCGAAGATTAGGGAAAATTTTAGATGATACGGCTAAAAAAAGCGCGCCTTTGCGACATTTCGCGTATGCAGGAGCTCGTAAAAGAGGAGGTGCAAAACGGCGTGATCTTGCCGCTTGAAAGCGATGAGATAGCTGCCAATATCCGCTCATACGTGCTGGCGTTCGGTTGCGATTTTAAGGCGGATAGGAGTTTTGATTCCAAGGAAAATTTGAGTTTTAATTCTAAAGAAAATTCCGATTTAAATTTAGCCGAGAATTCCGATTTAAATTTAGCGCGCAATGTCGATTTAAATTTAATCCAAAGCTCCGCCGCAAATTTTGCCGAAATTACTTCTGAAAATTCCGCAGAAAATGCCGCGGGTAATTTTGCGCCGCAACTAGCTACGTCTCAAAATAGCGTGTCACGAAATAGCGCAGCGCAAGCCGTATCCGGAGCGAGCCGCGCGCAAGCGGGCAAAGAGCAAATTTTACGGAGCGAATATTCGCAAGAAGCGAGCGTTTTTCAAACCGAACGTTCGCAGCCCTGCGAATCCCAGTGTCTAAAAGAAGCCGAAATTTTAGCGGGCTTTGCTTCGCTTAAAATTTTTAACGCAGATCTTGCCGAGGTGCGCTCGCTCATCGTCGCTCCGCAGTTTCGCAGGCGAGGCATTGCCAGAGCTATCGTAAATGAGCTGCTCGGTGAAGCGAAATTTTACGGGCTAAAAAGCGTATTTACGCTCACCTATCAAAAAGAATTTTTTGAGCGTCTGGGTTTTATCGAAATCCCAAAGGACGAGCTGCCCGCGCAAAAAATTTGGGCCGATTGTATTAAATGCAAAAAGTTTCCGGTATGCAACGAAATCGCACTTATCTATACGTTATAGCTGACACGCTTTTTAGCGCGGGGGTTCTTTTCTACCTGCTTCTAAGTGCGGTGTATAGGGGGCTGCCGCCGCTGATCGGATTTTTTTTCACGGCGATGGTGGTGCAAAAATACGAAAACGACGTGAAATTTAAAAAGTTCGGCTTTAGCTGGTTTTTCTCTATTTTTTATCTGTTTTGCGCCGAGCAGATCCACGGATTTAACCTATTTAGCGTGGCTATCGCGTATTGTATATTTTATTTCGTGGTCTATGAAAACTCATTTAAATATATTAAATTTAGAAATTTTTTGATCTGCTTTTACGTGATGATCAGCTATGTTTTGGTCTTTGTGGTGAGTAACGCGATCTCGGCAATCAAAAAGAGCGAGTACCTGCCTCTAAACGGCGAGTATTTAAATTATATCGTGATCGAAATTTTGCTCGCTCTGCTCTTTTTTAAGGGGCGATTGGTATGAGGCTGAAGTTTGTATTTGCTTTCGTGATACTATTTTTTAGCATGCTTTTGGTTAGAATTTATTATCTTTCGATCAAATCGAACGAATTCTACGAGCAGGTCGCCAAAAATAACGTCATCTCTACCGAATACATCCCGCCGGTGCGCGGTCAAATTTTAGACGCCAAAGGTCGCCCGCTCGCGATAAACAATCTCGGCTTTTCTCTATCGATCGCGCCGCATCTAAAAGACGCCGCGCTGCAAAGCGAGCTAAATAATATCTCGCGCTACTTCAAAGATCTCAACGTCACCGCGATGAGCAAGAGCTACAAGGACGCGAATTCCGCTTATAATCAAGATTTTATCGAAGTCGTGCCGTTTTTGGACTACAACGCCACGATAGAGCATTTCGCGAGCTTGAGCCTGCACGAAAATATTAAAATTTCGCCCGCTTCGCAGCGCTTTTATCCTTACGGCGCGCTTGCTTCGCATATCATCGGCTACGTAGGCCGCGCCAATAAAAAAGATATCCAAAACAACCCCCTAAGCGCGCTTACCGGATACAACGGCAGAAGCGGCGTCGAGGGGTATTATAACGAGCTTTTGCAGGGCAGCAAGGGCGAGCGCAAGACGAAGGTTACGGCGCTAAATCAGGTCGTAGAGGAGATCTCGATGCAGGAGCCCAGCAGCAGCGAAATTTCGCTTACCATCGATCTTGAGCTGCAAAAATACCTCGAGGAAATTTTTAAAGATAAAGACGGCGTAGCGATCGTGATGGATCTGCACGACGGCGCTATCATCGCGGCGGGCAGCTTCCCCGAGTACGATCTGAACACCTTCGTGGGCGGAATTTCACAGGCGCAGTGGGATGAGCTGATAAAAGATCCGCGCCATCCTTTTACGAATAAGCTCGTAAACGGCCTCTATCCGCCGGGCTCGGTCATTAAGATGGCGGTGGGGATGAGCTTTTTAAACAGCGGCAAGATCAACGAGAACTGGAGCGTGTTTTGCAGCGGCGCGATAGAACTTGGAGGGCGTAAATTTCGCTGCTGGAAGAGCTGGGGTCACGGCCGTGTGAGCTTAGTAGAAGCGATTAAAGGCAGCTGCGACGTGTATTTTTACGAAGGCTCGCTGCTGGTGGGGATCGACTATATGTCCGCGTATCTGCAGCGCATGGGTTTCGGTAGCAAAACGGGCGTCGATCTGCCCAATGAGTTTGTAGGCACGATGCCTAATAAGGCCTGGAAAATGCAGAAATTTAAGCGCGCGTGGTATCAGGGCGAGACGGTCAATGCCTCGATCGGTCAAGGCGACGTGCTCGTAACCCCTATGCAGGTGGCGAAAAACACCGCGCAGATCGCCTCGGGCAAGGCTATCACGCCGCATTTTTTAAAAAGCATCGACGGTAAGCCGGTGGAATTTACCCCTACCGAGCTTTTCACGCCGAAAGAAAAGGCGCAGCTGCCCCTCGTGCGACGCGGTATGTATGAGGTCGGCAACAATCCCGACGGAGGCACTGCCTACAAGCTCATCCATACCGCAGTAGTGCCTCTAGCGGTCAAGACGGGCACCGCGCAGGTCGTAGGCATCTCTCAGACCGCTAAAAAGCGAATGAAAGAGGCCGATATGGACTACTTCCACCGCTCGCATGCCTGGATGACGAGCTTTGGTCCTTACGATAAGCCGCAATACGCCGTAACCGTGCTCGTAGAACACGGCGGCGGCGGCGGAAGCGCGGCAGGTCCAGTGATAATGCAAATCTACGAAAAACTCGCCCAGATGGGCTACATCGACGCCAACGCAACGACTAACAAAGATACCGCAAAGAAAACGAAGTAGGATGGGATTTTAGAATTCTGTCCATGCTTGGCTTGCTTTAAATTTTAAAATTTAGCAAGCCTTTGCGGGTTTAAAATTTTGAAATTTACCCCGCTTCCGCAAGTTTGAAATTTTAAAATTTAGCGATGAACGTCGGCATAGAATTTTAAAATTTTATGAAACTTGGAGGAGATAGAATTTTATTTCACTATTACGGGTTTGAAATTTTAAAATTTAGCGCAGTGCGGAGGCTTTGAAATTTAGAATTTTACCCGTCCTTTGCAGATTTTAAATTTTAAATGCACCATAAGAATAAGGCGGTAGAATACGCTAAAATATTTTTTATAAAAATGGGGAAATTTATGAGGGATTATGATAAAGAACCGATAGTGATAAAAAACGACTATTTGCTAAAAAGTAGATTAACAGTAGGAATTTTTTTCTTGATATTCGCATTAGTATTTGCCATTAGATCTATTTTTCCCATCGAAAGTTTCTTTAATAGTATTTTGAGAAAAGGCGAGCTAGCGCTTTGCGTATTTATATTTTTTAAAACGATTTTTGGAGATTTTGCAATGCTGAAAAGCATGCTAGTAAATGACTTACAAATTAGAATTTTTGAGAAAATAATAGAATGTGACTATGTGGATTTTGCAGGGAATTTAAAGGTACTAAAAATCCAGCTTACGGAGCATACAAAGATAACGTATTCATACTTTCCATGTTTTGGAGAAACTGCAAAACTTGATAGTAAAACTTTAATGGATAAAATTACGTATATAACAAATCTTGCAATGGCTATCGTCATAAACTTTATATCTATAATTATCTTTCAATGCTTAAATTCCTTGAGGATAAAAAAGTACTATATTTTTAATGATAACGGTATTGTGATATCGGCAAAACAAAATAAATTACTTATTGATAGATTTGGCAAAGTTCCTTTTAATAAGCGAACCCTGATGATATCTTTAACTAACTACAATTCAAAATTTTTTGATAAGGATAAAAAATAATTCTAATTTTAACGGTATCAAATTAGGTGAATAAGTAGAATGAAAATTTTAGCTTACGATCGCAACGGGCAATATAGACGATGGCAGCCAAGGCTTAAATTTGATGATAGATTACGACAAAGAATTTTAAAAAGCGCCGAAATGAAACGCGATAAAAGCCAAATTGATCTTAAAAGCTATAAATTAGGGGCTAGGGTTATAAAGGAGTTCATTAAAAAATGTTTTGAGCTAAAAGGAGTAAGAATTTTATTCTGGATCGCCTTGCTCTTTTTTACTATAGACTGCCTGGGCGTTATATTTGCCAGCATAGATGCGGTTTTTTTGGCGGAGTATAGCGGTTATGATATCGCGCATCCGTTTTCTATCGTTTTAAAAGCTTTTGAACTAACGTGGCGTGAAGAGGCGAGCGATAGCGAAAGCGATATTTTTGGCGCTATGGTATTGTATCTATTTTGCGCGACGGTAATTTTGCCTCTAATCATCTGCTGTTTTGTATTTTCCAAAATAAAGGCTTTTATTCTGCTGGATAAAATATCCGCCGCATCTGCATTTTTTATAAGTTTATTTTATGCTTATCCGCTAGCTGTGATAATCCTAGCAAAAGCGGGTTTTACTTGGTTGGGTCATCTATTTGATCGCTCAAATTTTAATTTTAGCATAATGATGATAAGCGCTTTACCGTCGCTAATAATCGCGTCTGCGATGGTTCTTATTCTAAAAAGAAGAGATAAAATTTAATGCAGATAAGTTTATGAGACCATCTTTTTTTGACCAAATTTCGCGTAAATTAATACGTAAAATTTTATGAATAGGGCTCGAGATATGTGAATTTAAAAGAGGCAAATTTTGAAACGATCTTAAAATTTGCTTCCGTTTCGGATTTAAAATTTTAGGTTTCGAGGTTTGGAATTTCGATCATCGACTTCGAATTTTAAAATTTTAATCCTGACGACCTTTTAAAATTTTATGATCTAAAATCCTTGCGCTTTTGAATCCTGCAGCTCAAAGTCGCTGCTTCTTAAATTTAAAATTCTAAGCTCTGAGATGCGGAGCCTTGCTCGATAAAATTTTAAAATCTAAGCCGGAATTTTATTTGGTAAAAATTTTATCGGGCAGGATTTGGCTCGATAAATTCTATAGAATGCTATTATGAAAGGGGAAAAGATGAAATTTTAAATAGAGCATTTTAATTCCCAACGGGATGGAATTCTACCGGGCAAAACGACGGGAGTAACGATAAAAATAAGCGAGTTTCAATCCCCAACGGGATGTAATTCTACTACGATACGCTTTCGGCAAGCGAGATGAATTTGCTGTTTCAATTCCTAATGGGATAGATTGCCCGTTCCCACTCTTTGCTTTCGCCGTCGCTGATTTCGTTTCAATTCCCAAGGGATAGATTACCCACCAAATTTACTTAGCTAAGGCGTGAGATTTACCTCGCCAAATTTACTCTGTCGAAGCGCGGAATTTACCCTGCAGGATAAATTCCGCCCGATTTTACTTCACTCTCTTTATCTCGATCTTGTCGTCATGCGCGCCGATTTCGATCCGATCGCCCGTTTTGATCTCGTCGCTTAGGATCATATCGGCGATCTTATCCTCCACCAGATCGTAGAGCGCCCTTCGTAGCGGTCTTGCGCCGTATTCGATATCAAAGCCCGCCGAGGCGATGAGCTTTTTGGCATTTTCGCTTAGGCTTGCGTTAATGCCGCGATTTGCTAGCGTTTTTTGCAGGCTTTTAAACATAATGCCCACGATTTTTATAAGATCGTCCTCGCTTAGGGCGTTGAAGATCACGATGTCGTCCAGGCGGTTGATAAATTCGGGCTTGAAATAATTCTTAAGCTCGCTCTTTACCGCCTCCTCGCGCTCGGCAAGCGCGACCTCGCGCGGCTTGTCCGCATTTTTGGCGTCAAGCTCCATAATCTTAGCCGAGCCGATATTGCTCGTTAGGATGATGATCGTATTTTTGAAATCAACCGTAACGCCCTTGTTATCGGTCGCGCGCCCGTCGTCTAAAATTCCAAGCAGGATGTTAAAAACGTCCTTGTGCGCCTTTTCGATCTCATCAAAAAGCAGCACAGAGTAGGGCTTTCTGCGCACAGCTTCGGTAAGCTGTCCGCCCTCATCGTAGCCCACGTATCCAGGAGGCGCGCCGAGCAGGCGCGAGACGCTGTGTTTTTCCATATACTCGCTCATATCAAAGCGGATCATCGCCCGCTCGTCGTCGAATAAAAATCTAGCTAAGCTCTTTGCGCTCTCGGTCTTGCCGACGCCGGTAGGGCCCAAAAACAAAAAGCTTCCGATCGGGCGATTTTCATTCACAAGCCCCGCCTTATTGCGCTTGACGGCGCGAGCGATGGCGTGCAACGCCTCATCCTGCCCCACGACGCTTTCTTTTAGATGCTCCTCGATGTGGAGGAATTTCTCCTTTTCGGAGGAGAGCATTTTGCTTACCGAGATACCGGTCCATTTGCTTAAAATTTCAGCCACGCTCTCCTCGTCCACGCGGTTTCGCAAAAGCACGCCGTTTTCTTTCATCGCATCCCACTTCGCCTCAAGCTCCTTGACCTTTGCCTGCGCGGCGGGGATCTTGCCGTATTCGATCTCGGCAGCCTTGCTAAGATCGCCGTTGCGTCTTGCTAAGCTCGCTTCGTTTTTAAGGCTGTCGATCGCTTTTTTCTCCTCGCTGATGCCACCGAATACGGACTTTTCGTTTTCGAATTTAGCCTGAAGCGCGTTTTTCTGCTCAGTTAAATTTTCGATCTCTTTATCGATCTGCGCGAGCCTCTCGTCGTTTTTGCCGTCATCCTCCATCTTAAGGGCTTCCTTTTCGACCTGAAGCGTGAGGATGTCGCGCTTGGCCTTGGCAAGCTCGTTTGGCTCGCTTTCGATCTGCATTTTAAGCTCCGCCGCCGCTTCGTCAATGAGATCGATCGCCTTATCCGGCAGAAATCTATCGCTGATGTAGCGGTCGCTTAGCCTTGCAGCCGCCACAAGCGCGCTATCGGTGATGGTGACGTTGTGATGCACCTCTAGTCGCTCCTTTATGCCGCGCAGGATCGCCGTAGCCTCGCTCACGCTAGGTTCTGCGACCGTTACGGGCTGGAAGCGGCGCTGAAGCGCGGCGTCTTTTTCAAAATACTTTCGGTACTCTTTTAGCGTCGTAGCGCCGATAGCGTGCAGCTCGCCGCGCGCGAGGGCAGGCTTTAGGATGTTTGCGGCATCCATCGAGCCTTCGCTTGCGCCTGCGCCTACGATGGTGTGAATTTCATCGATGAAAAGCACGATGTTCGCGGCTTTTACGACCTCGTTGATGACGGCTTTGAGCCTATCTTCAAACTCGCCGCGGTACTTCGCGCCTGCAATCAGCGCACTCATATCAAGCGCGATGACGCGTTTGTTTTGCAGACTAAGCGGAACCTCTTTTTTAGCGATCAGCTGTGCAAGACCCTCGACGACCGCGGTTTTTCCCACGCCCGGCTCGCCGAGTAGGATCGGGTTGTTTTTCGTCTTGCGGATTAAAATTTGCATCATTCGCGAGATCACCTCGTCGCGACCGATGACCGGATCGAGCTCGCCCGCGATTGCCTTGGCGGTGAGATCGACGCCGAATTTACTAAGCGCCTCAAGCGTCTCGTCGGCGGTTTGCGAATCGATGCTTTTGCCGCCGCGAAGCGCCTCTAGCTCCTTTTTGATCTCGCTAAGATCTGCAAATTTAGATAGAATTTTCTTTAGCGGATCGGCGTTTAAATTTGCGATCAGCCAGGTATCTACGGCGATAAATTTATCGCCCGAGCTCGTCATCAGCCCTTTTGCGATCTCTAGCGAGTTCATCAGCTCGCGCGAGATTCGCACGTTTTCCTTCGTGACGTTTGAGCTCGTAGGCAAATTTGAAATTTCGCTTTTGATCTCAAGCTCGACCGCGGTCTTTTCGATGCTAAATTTATTAAAAATTTGATTTAGAACCGAGCCGCTATCGGCTACCAACGCCCAGAGCATGTGCAATACGCCCACTTCACTATTTTTGGAATGGATCGCCAAAGAAACGCTGCTTTCGAGCAAAGAGCGCATTTTATCGGTTAAAATTTCAATAGTTTCGTTCATAAATTTTCTCCTAAAGTTGAAGTTGATTGCATTATATAACTTTAGTGTCTTTATGTCAAGGTTTTTTAGTGAGATTTTAAAATTTTCGCTTTAAATTTATCTGTAAACGCGCAAATTTCGTATGAAATTTACCTTATTTTTAGCCAATTTTCTATAAAATTCACTCCATTTTACTTTCAAGGATAAACTTTGCGACAAAAACACCTCTTCTTCGGCTTGGGATTTATTTTCTCTTTATTTTTAGGCGTTAGTTTTTTTACCGGAAATTTACAAGCCAGAGAGGTCAATGCGACTAAAAAACCAGACAGCGAAAAAACGCGTCTGGAGGCACTAGCTAAGCTTACCAAAACGCTTGCGATCGTCGAAAACAATTATGTCGATGAGATGAGCTTCTCGGAGCTTGTGGACAAGACGATCTCGGGGCTTATGAATAATCTCGACGCACACTCAAGCTACATGGACGAAAAGGCGTTTAACGACACGAAAGTCCAGACCGAAGGCGAGTTCGGCGGGCTTGGAATTCAGGTGGGTATGAAAGACGGCGCTCTGACCGTCATCTCGCCTATCGAGGGCACTCCTGCCGACAAGAAAGGCATTCAGGCTAACGACGTGATCTTGCGTATCGACGGCAACGCGACCTTCGGCATCACGATCGACGATGCGGTCTCAAAAATGCGCGGCAAGCCGAAAACTAAAATCACTCTAACGATCGTGCGCAAGGGTGTTAGCAAGCCTTTTGACGTCGAGATTATCCGCGACATAATCAAAGTGGAATCGGTCTATGCCAAGATGATCGAGGATGATAAAATTTTATATCTGCGCGTTACAAATTTCGATCAGCACGTAGTTCCGGATGCGAGCAAATTTATAAAAGAGCATAGAGACGCCAAGGGCATTATTTTGGATCTGCGAAACAATCCGGGCGGGCTTTTAGATCAGGCGATCGGGCTTGTAAATTTATTCGTAAGCAAAGGTCTTATCGTCTCTCAAAAAGGGCGTGCGAAAAACGAAACCGAAGCACATAACGCCGATCCTAAAAAGAAGATCACCGATCTACCGCTTGTGGTTTTGGTTAATGGCGGCAGCGCAAGCGCAAGCGAGATTGTAAGCGGATCGCTTCAGGATCTAAAGCGCGCCGTGTTAGTTGGTGAAAAAACTTTTGGCAAGGGAAGCGTGCAGGTGATCCTGCCGATAGAGGATAAAGAAGCTCTGCGACTAACCATAGCGCGTTACTATCTCTCAAGCGGTCGCACCATCCAAGCGGTGGGCGTGACGCCTGATCTCATAGTGGCGCCGGGCAAGGTGCCAAGCCGCGACGAGGATGAATTCTCGCTAAAAGAAGCTGATCTTAAAAAGCATTTGCAAGGCGAGTTAGCCAAGGTCGAGACCAAGAAAAAAGATGCTCAGAAAAAGGATGAGAAAAATTTCATCACAGCAGAGCAGATTAATAACGATATCCAGTTGAAAACCGCAATAGACGCGATAAAAATTCTAAACATCAAGTAAGGAGAGTGTGATGCAAGCTACCAAAAAAGAGCTCATCTACGAAGGCAAGGGCAAAAAGATGTGGTCGGTTAACGAAAGTGACGACCTTTTGATCTCGGAATTTAAAGATTCGCTGACGGCGTTTAACGGCGTCAAAAAAGCCGAAGAGAGCGGCAAAGGCGCGCTGAATTGTAAAATTTCGACGCTGATTTTTGATCTGCTTAAAAAGCACGGCATCGCCACCGCGCTTGTTGAGACGATCAGTCCGACCGAGCAGCTCGTGAAAAAATGTAAAATTTTCCCTCTTGAAATCATCGCTCGTAATATCGCCACCGGCTCGCTTACAAAGCGCCTGGGCATCAAAGAGGGCACGAAGCTTCCGTTTACGCTGGTGGAGTTTTGCTATAAAGACGATGAGTTGGGCGATCCGATACTAAATGACGAGCATTGCTTGCTGCTCGGCGCCGTAAAGAGCCAAAGCGAGCTTGACGAGCTCAAAAAGATCGCGCGCAAGATCAATGAAATCTTGATTAAATTTTTTGATGAGCGAAATTTAAAGCTCGTGGATTTCAAGATCGAGCTTGGCAGAGATAAGGACGGCAATATCCTGCTTGCAGATGAGATCAGCCCCGATAGCTGCCGCTTTTGGGACAAACAGACCGACAAAAAGCTCGATAAGGACGTATTCAGGCAGGATCTTGGTAGCGTAAAAGTGGCCTACGAAGAGGTCTTGCGTAGAATTTTAGGATAAGCGATGAAGGTGATCGTAAACGTAAGGCTTAAGCAGGGCGTGCTAGATCCGCAGGGCAAGGCGGTTTTGCACGCCCTCGCTTCGCTTGGATTTAGCGGCGTGCGAGATGTGCGCGTAGCCAAACAGATCGTACTTGATATAAATGGCGAGGATAGGGATAAAATTTACGCCGACGTCGCTAGAATGTGCGATGAAATTTTGGCAAACACCGTCATCGAAGACTACGAGATCGTGATATGAAGGTAGCGATCGTCAATTTCCCCGGCACCAACTGCGAGCGCGACAGCAAATACGCCTTTGATAAGCTTGGTTGCGAAACGCAGATAATCTGGCATAAAGAAACCGACATAAATGCCGAACTGATCGTGCTTCCTGGCGGCTTTAGCCACGGAGATTATCTGCGAACCGCGGCGATTGCTAAATTTAGCCCGGTGATGAAGGCGGTTCTCGCTCATGCTGCGCGCGGCGGCTATATCTTAGGCATCTGTAATGGCTTTCAAATGCTTTTGGAGCTAGGCTTGCTCGCAGGCGCGATGAATAAAAATATAAATTTAAGCTTTATCTCAAAATTTCACAATCTGCACGTCGTTTCAAACGATAATAAATTTCTGCACTGTTGCGATAAGGGCGAAATTTTAAATATCCCGATCGCGCATGGCGAGGGAAACTATTATGCGCCTGCGGATACGCTAAAAGCGCTATACGACGAGGACTGCGTGCTTTTGAAATACTGCGACGCAAACGGCGCGGATCTAAATCCAAACGGCTCAGTGGACGCAATCGCAGGGATTTGCGATAAAAACAAAAAGATTTTCGGCCTGATGCCGCATCCTGAGCGCGCGATAGAGCCTATTTTGGGCGGCACGGACGGAGAGAAAATGCTAAAAGGCTTAATTTGCTAAAAAAAATTCTTACTATTTTAGGTGTCTGTACGCTTGCGTTTGCTGCGCCGGAGATTGAGATCGATTCGCTTGACGATCTAAGTAAATATGCGCCGAAAAAAGCTGAGGATAAGCCCGACGAGCCGCAGACGCGCGATAATTCCAAGGTGATGCTGAAGTATAATAAAAAAGAGGTTATGTCGATGGATAATCTAAGCATCGACGATCTTAAGGCTCTGGCGCCTACTAACGAAGTCGATCTGGACGTATCCGACGATAAGGTCTATCAGGACATTAAGCCCAAAGAGCTTACGCTAAAAGCTAGCGGGATGCCTAGAAAGGTGTATTGCAATCAAATTTTTAAGATTGATTTCGCCGTATATTTGGGGCAGAAAATCACCGTTAAGCCAAAGCTAGAGATCAGCCGCACCAATGGTATGAAGTGGCTTAATGCCGACAATCTTACGTGGATTGAGGGTGACGAGATGTTTGAGACGACGCTGTGGTTTGCGGCAAGCGATAAGAGCGATAAGATAAATGAGCTCGTTTTGACCTTGCAGCGCAACGGAGAATTTTTTGAAAAAAGCTCTATCAAACCTGATAATCCGGAATTTATGAAGCTTGATACGAAGCCTAATTTTTCGCATATCGTAGCCGACGAGCTGAAACTTAAAAACTACAAAACTACAAAATTTGACGACGCTTCAAATTTACTCACGCTCGATCTTGGTATCCGAAACGGCGCAATCAGCGCTTTTAGTATCGATAATCCAGCCATTATCAAGCAGGGTGTGGACTCCGTACGCGGCACATACGCAAGTCAGAGCGGATATTATTTCGCCGTCGTAGATAAAAATATCACAAATTTAGACTTCAGCTATTTCAATCTCCAGACGAAAAAATTTGAAAATTTCGGGCTTGAACTCAATCCGCGCGCCGAGGATCTTAGCACGCAGATCGGTCTAAATCCGAAAGAGAGCAAGTTCGAAGCCTACAAGCAGATCGCGATCTACACGCTAGCTGCCGTGCTTTTGGTGATGTTTCTGCTTAGTAAAAATATCACGCCGCTCATCTTTGCAGTGCTGATTTTGGCGGTAAATTTCTATGCGCAAAGGCCTTACGGCACGGGCAGTATCGCGCAAAATTCTCCGGTTAGAATTCTGCCTATGCAAAGCTCCACCGTGTTTTATGTAACCAAAAATGCCGAAAAGGTTGAAATTTTAGGCACTAATAAGGAATTTTATAAAATCATGCTGGGCGGTAACAAGATCGGCTGGGTTAAAAAAGATGAGCTTAGCAAGGATTAGAGCGTTATTTTACGCGATTTGGTTTATTTTTACAGTCGTTTGCGTCGTGATCGCCATGGCGGTGAAAAACTCATCTCATCGCCGCTTTCGCCGCATTTGGGGGCGCTTCCAGCGCTATGGCATCGGGTACGATATCCAGATCGTAGGTACTCCCGATCCGCGCGCGCAGCTAGTAATCGCCAATCACCAAAGCATAATGGATATCGTCGTGCTCGAAGAGACCCATCCCGGCGATATCTGCTGGATCGCCAAAAAAGAGATCGCCGACATCCCTATCATCGGTAAAATCATCACGCTTCCGAAGATGATCCAAGTCGATCGCTCAAATCCGCGCGATCTGGTGCGGATCGTGCACGAAGTGCAGCAGCGCGTGAGCGAAGGGCGCGTCATCACGATGTTTCCCGAGGGCACCAGACATCGCGGCACGCAGCTTTTGCAATTTCAAAGCGGCGCCAAAGCGATCGTTAGCAAGCTCGGTCTGCGCGTCCAGCCCGTGGTGCTCATCGGCACGCAGCACATCGCAAACTCTCACGATTTCACCGTCCACAGCGGACACGTCAAAATCATCTACCTAGACCTGCTCGACACGAGCGATAAAGATTGGCTGCAGCACGCCAGAGACACGATGCAAGCCGTAATCGACGAAAACGAAACCGCCGAAGCGTAGGCGGAATTTATAAATTTACCACCGAGATTAGAACGCGACTTTTGTTAGTTCGCGCGATTTCTGTGCGCTAGCGCGTTTATTTGCGCTTTGATTTGCGGCGTGGAATTTTAAAATTTCGTTCGTGCGCGCGGACGGCGAAATTTTAAAATTTACGCGGCGCGGCAAGATGTGGAATTTAGCGTATATTTAGCCATTTGCGCAAATGGCTAAACGATTTGTCGCAAGAGCAAAAGACGGCGGCAACCCGCAAGCAGTCTTAAAATTTTAATTCTTAAGGAGGAGAGAATGGCGTTTGTTATAGAGGAAATTTCAAAAGAGGATGTCGAGAAATACGATTTGCTAAAACCGTGCAATGAGATATGCAATAAGTATTATCAGGGTGAGCTTGATTGGGTAGATTTAAATTCGAGAGATTGGTGCATAGATCGAGAAAGAGGTATTTGGCTTTTTGTAGTACGCAGTATCACTATCGGGGATCCTAGAGATATGAACTATAGCGGCGAAGATATATGGATCTTGCACTACAAGGGTAAAGATATAGAGATCGATCTGAGGAATATACATAATGAATATACAGGTAAAAAAGATACGGATAATCCGTTTATACTAATATATGAACTGGAATCTATAAGAAGCGATCTTGGGGATATAACAAAGCAGGAGATTGTAGATATTTTAAAAGAAATTTTAAATGAGTTTAAGGGGGGAGAGGTTATAACAAGCTCTGTACCTAAAGAAAATATTCGAGTAACTTTCATATCAAAAATTTAAAGAAAAGGATAGAATATGGGCTATACGGTAGAACAAGCAAATGCTGAATTAAGAAAAATAGTAGAGGGGAAGTTGCCTGTAGCGCAAGCAAAAAACTAGCAAATTTTAACCAAAAACCGCGACGCCGCAGGCCGCCTATAACGCAGCGACCCGAAGCAAAAAGCCTCGCTGAAATTCCATTTGACGCGGCGGCTGTAAAAACCCGAGCCGTCGCCGAGCCGTTTAAATTTTACTTATTTTCGCAGGTAGCGCCTGTCTGGCGCAGGTGCCCACCAGCCAATCGTTGAGACTAAATTTACCCTCCCTTTTCGGATCGAGCAGACCAAGCTTATTGTGATTGAGCCCGCCCTCGGCGCCCTCCAGCCTAAAGACGGGCTCGCCGTCTACGAAGTGTGTCCTAGCGCCGAACTCATCGTGCCCAAAGCCGTGCTCGAGGCTGATGACGCCGCTAGCGACGCCGTTTGTTACGAAGGCCTCGCCCGTTTGCGAGCCATACGGCGTCGTGATCTTGACCGTATCGCCCGTCTTGATACCCTGCTCGCCAGCCACGTCCTGCGCGATCCTGACGAAATTTTTCGGATGTATCGCCCGCAGCTTTGGGCTTACGATCGTGTAGTAGTGCTGGATGTTTGATTTGCGCGAGCTTACGAGGTATTTCCACTCTGATTTTGGGAAGTACTTTTCTAGCGGAGTGCCGTCGCTGGCCACAGGCAGAGCGAGGCTAGGAGTGCCAGGCATGTACTCGCCCGTGATCGAGTGCCTATGTCCGCCAAGAGGCTCGTAGTAGATCGCAGCAGGCGTAGCGGCGGGCACTTTTACCGTCATTTTATCGCCCGCATACGCGCTTTCATAATCGTCAAATCTACCGCCCTTTGCCAGCACGTGCGCGACCTTTGGCTTTTCCTCGTCTTTTAAAAACGGATCGAGGATCGCCATAGTTTTTGAAATTTTACTTAGCTTTAGATCCTCTTTGCTGATATCCTTCACGCCCGCACCGTCAAAGGCCAAATTTGCCAGCGCCGCAGCGTAATACTGCTCCTTCGTATCCAGATCCATCAGCTTTCCGTCCTTGTCCTTAAAGGCGCCCTTGCCAAATCCTTTGAGCCCGAGCCTCTTTGCCACCGCGATATAAAAGGCCTCCACGTCGATTGGCGTGCCGTCTGCGGCGCGGTCTTGTTTAGCGGCGACGGCCGGATAGCGCACAACGGAGGTTTTAGCTATCGTGCCCCAGAGCGAGTTTGGAAGCGCCCAGTTTTCGAGATTTAGCCCGTCCGGTACGATGTAGTCGGCGTAGGCGTTGGTCTCGTTCATAAAGGCGTCGATACCTATGAAAAGCGGCAAGCTTTTGCTATCTTTTAGCGCGTCAAGCACCGCAACCTCGAGCCCCGCCTGTCCGTAGATCACGTTCGTCATGTAGTTTATGAGCGCTTTTACCTTGTACGGGTAGCCAGCGGCGTGGCTAGTGAGCGTTTCGTTTACCAGCGGCATCGAGATAGGATACCACGGCTGCTGCGCCGGATAGCCGCTGCCGCCAGCTGCGAGCTTGCGCTTAAACTCCGAACTAGTTTCGTAATACTTACCCGAGCGGGATAAATTTAACCCGTTTGGCTTGTATGCGCCCTCGAAGCTTTCCAGATCGTATCTGCCTTTTAAAAACTCGTGAGTGCCGGCGCTTGCGTTTACGCTACCGCCTTTGTAGCCGTATGTGCCCATAAGCGTGTTTAGGCAAAATATCGCGTACGTGCTCATCGCCGCTTGCGTGTGCATCATGCCGCCGTGGACGTTGGTGCTGACCTGCCTGCCGTTTTTGGTGAAATTTTCGCATAGCCACAATATATCCTCCACGCTCACGCCGCAAATTTTAGAGTACTCCTCGAGGCTGTGTTTATAGGCCGACTCTTTTAGTAGCTGCATCGAGCTTTTGACCTCGACCTCCTCGCCGCCCAGTAAAATTTTACCCTCGTAGTAGAGTTTGGCGGGCTCGTTTATCTTGTAGCTTTGGATTTTGCCGCTTTGCGAGCAGACCTGCCATTCGTCGCCCGCAAGCGCAAATTTGCCGTAGTTTGCGTGGCCTTTTTGCGTGATGACTAGGTGGGTGGCGTTGCACCAGTGTATCTCGCCCGCTAGCTTTGCCTGCTCAAAATTTGGCTGCATGAGGTAGTTTGCGGCGTATTTTTCGTTTTCGATGATCCAGCGTATCATCGCCATAGCGAGCGCGGAGTCGGTGCCCGGCTTTATGCCGATCCAGCGGCCTTTATCGGAAGCTGCAAATTTGACGGCGTTTGTCACCGTAGGATCGATCACGGCGTAGGTGAAGCCATCATTTACGCTTCTTGCGTGAGCGACCATTTTGGCTTGCTTTTGGAAGGGATTTCCGCCGTTTGCGGGAGAGGTGCCCCAGTAGATGCTAAATTTGGAATTTTCGTAATCGGGCTTGGTGTGGGCAAAGCCCTTTGCGTTGTGCGCGATCTTGCCGCCCACTCTAAAACCGCCGCCGCAGATACCGCCGTGCGAGTAGTGATTTACGGTGCCGAAAGATTTTTTGATAAAGCGATCGACGATATCCGAGCGTCCGTCATAGAGATAAAAGCTCAAAAGCTGGTTGCGCTTGGTACCGTATTCAGGATTTGCCTCGTCGATGAGCTCGTCTGAGAGTATAGCCCTAAGCCCGTCCACGTGTCCCTCGCCAAAAAGATCCCCGCCCTCGACGACCTCCTCTATGAGCTGTTCGAAGCTGATCTTTTTCCACTTGCCCTCGCCTCTTTTGCCTACTCGCTTTAGTGGCGACAAAATCCTAATAGGCGAAGCTATCATCTCCGGTAGCGCCGCGCCTCTAGCGCATACGGTGGCGCGTCTCTCGTCCTCCCCGCTAGCCGTAGTCGCTAGCAACGCGTCGTTTATCGAGGTATCAAAGCTCGCCCAGTGCACGTTTGATAGCGGGTGATAGGGGTTGCCCGTGCATCTTAGCACGCGGTCTTCTTTTTCATCCACGTGCAGCCTTAGCCCGCACTTCGCCACGCAGCCGTGGCACATCGAAAACACCACGCTATGCCCGTCGTTCATCGAAATTTTGCCGTCTTTTACGCTAAATTCGGGCTGCAGTGAGCTACCCTGCGGCTTGTAGTCGTCTTTTGTTTTTCCCGCGTCGTCCGCTACCGCAGCGGTCGCGCCCGCAGCCGAGATCATCGCTGCGTTTTTTAAAAATTCTCGTCTTTTCATCGTTTCTCCTTACAACGCGAGCTCTTCGCTCCAGCTGATCGCTTGCTTGTAGCCGTTTTTAGCCAGCAGCTCCTTGTCGTTCTTAGCCAAAATTTCGCTCACGCCGTGATAAAAGACCTGCGGGTGCGTATTTTTCGGACTGTCTAGCACCATCGTCTCGTGAGCGGCTAAAAATTTTCTGATATTTGAGTTTTCGTCGTTTAGATCGCCTATTATGCGGCTTCCGCCCACGCAGGTCTCCACGCACGCAGGTAGCAGGCCCGCGCGCAGTCTGTGGTCGCAGAAAGTACATTTATCGACCTTGTAGGTCTGCAAGCTAAGGTATCTGGCGTGATACGGACAGGCCTCGGCGCAAAGCGCGCAGCCGATGCACTCGGCGCTATCTACCTTGACGATGCCGTTGCTTCTTTGGTAGCTCGCTCCCGTCGGACAAACGTCGATACAGGCGGGATTTTCGCAGTGATTACAAAGGCGCGGCAGCGAGGCGATAACGGCGTGGTTGCCCTCTTTGTCGCTAGTTTCGTACTCCGAAACGATCGTCCTAAAGGCGCCTGCTTGGACGTTGTTTTCCATCGCGCAGTTCATCGTGCACGACTGACAGCCGATACAGCGCGTGAGATCGATGACCATGCCGTAGCGCGGACCTTTGGTTTTTTCAAATTTACTCGGAGCGGCCCTGAGTGCGGTCGCCGCGATAAAAACACCTGCCGCAGCGATAAAGCTACGACGCGAACCTAGCGTTGATTGCATTTTTTCTCCTTTTGAATCAAAATGGTTTCGCAACTTTATCATAACTTAACTTAAATGATAATATTAATATTTTAATTAAAAGTGTTTTTCAGATTACCCCAAAATTTATTTTTTAGAAGCGTTTGGTTATAATGCTTTTCAAATTTTTATAAATTTAAGGAAAATATCTTGAAATACGCGCTTGATTGCAAGGATAGTTTTGAAAACTCGTTTATATTTTGGTTTATCAGGTATATCAAATTTAAGCTTAGCTCGCTCTCAAATAAAGAGCTTCTCAAAATAATCTATGAGCTAGAATCCATAAGAAGCGATATTGGGAATATACCAAAACACGAGATTGTGGATATTTTAAAAGAAATTTTAAATGAGTTTAAGGGAGGAGTGTCCGTAACAACCTCTGTACCTAAAGAAAATATTCAAGTAACTTTCGTATCAAAAATTTAAAGCAAAGGAGATAAGGTGGCGTTTGTTACAGAGCGTATTTCAAAAGAGGATATTGATAAATACGATTTGCTAAAACCGAGCAATGATATATGCGAAAAATATCATCAGGGCGAGCTTGATTGGGCTAACTTAAATTCAAGAAGTTGGTGTATAGATCGAGAAAGAGGTATTTGGCTTTTTGTAGTGCGCAGTATTATTATTGGGGATCCAAGAGATATGAATTATAGCGGCGAAGTTATATGGCTTTTACACTATAAAGGCAAAGATATAGAGATCGATTTAAGAGATATAGACAACGAAAATACTAGTAAGAAAATTACGGATAATCCGTTTAAAATAATCTATGATCTAGAATCCATAAGAAGCGATATCGGGGATATACCAAAGCAAGAGATTGTGGATATTTTAAAAGAAATTTTAAATGAATATGGCGATGGAGGATCTATTATCCCAAAAGAAAATATTCAAGTAACTTTTATATCAAAAATTTAAAGTAAAGGATGAAATATGGGCTATACGGTAGAACAAGCAAATGCTGAACTAAGAAAAATAGTAGAGGGTAAGTTGCCTGCGATTAAGAAAACTATTTGCTTTATACCGATCATCAATATGCAGTCGATTTAAAATTTTACCGTCGTAATAGGATAAATTTTAAAACCCCGTTCGCTTAAATCAGCGTCGGCTTTAGTTTGCGTACCGAAAAGTCGGGTCTCTCGCCGCGAGCTAGAGCGATGAGTTCATCCGTCGTAATTAGATAAAACCCCGCGAGGTCTCTACCGAAAAGCCTTTGAATTTCATCGCTTCTGCCGTCTAAAAAATCAAGCGCAAGCTTGGAATTCAGGAGTAAAAAGTCGCTTCCGCTATCAAACGCGTCAAATAAAATTTCGCCCCCCAGCCGCAGCGCGCACTCCCGCTCGCGCTCATATATCTGCGCTCCAAGCGGCGCGCCTTCGCAGCCAAAGTGCACGATCTGCGCACCCAGCCTGCTAGCTAGCTCCTCCGCAGCCTCGTCGTACCACACGGCGACATTAAAGCCGCTAAAATTGTGCTTCGCGCCCGTTGCGTCAAATTCCGCCATGCTCTGCGCGCTTAAAATTTTATTGCTGCGCGCGGGCTCGTATTTTAAAATATCGCAAAACGCCCTGTATGCCGCGCGATCGTCAAACTCCATCCCCACGGCGTCACACTTCGTAAAATACGCCATCTGCGGCTCGATGATCTCCAAAATCCTCATACGCTCGCTCGGGTGCGTCTGCATCAGGCGGTGCGCGAAGATAAAGGCGCTATTGCCCAAAAACTCCCGTGAGCATGCGGGGATTTTCGTCGAGTAAAAATAGGGCGCGAGGCTTTTGTAAAACTCGAAATCAGAGACGTCCGCGATGCTCTCAAAGGCTTTAAATTTATCCAAAAACGCTCGCGGCTCGCAGCGCAGATCTTTAATCGCCTCTTTTTCACTAAGAGGCGCGATGATTAGCTCGCTTCCAAAGTGCGCTATAAGCGTATCTAGCGGCTCTTTTACGCTTACGGTGGTGCCGCCGATTTTTACAAATTCCACTCCCTGCGCGCTGAAATAGGGATCGTGCGCGCAGATGTCGTCAAGCAGCGCCGCAAGATCGGCAAAGGGCGCGCTTTCATAAACATAGGGCTTGAAGTAGCTTGCGACGTCGCAGCGAGGATCAAAGCGAAAGAGCCTGATTAGCATTTTTTATCCTTTTTTTATGGCGAATGATACTAGAATTTGCCTTAATAATGAGTTTTTTAGGCTCAATTTTATAAAATTGCGCCTTAGATTAACGCAAAGGCCGGCTATGAAAAATTTATACACCCTAAATCACGCGCCGATAAATGCGCATTTTAGTAAAAACTCAAGCGATTTCGTCGTGCGCGAAGTACCGCTTTACGAGCCTAGCGGTGAGGGCGAGCACTGCATTTTGCTGCTACAAAAAAAGGGCATCAGCACGCACGAGGCGCTGCGGATTTTAAGCGAGCGCACGGGCGCTAAGATGCGCGAGTTCGGCTACGCGGGGCTTAAAGATAAGCAGGGCCTTACGATGCAGCACGTTAGTATGCCTGCTAAATTTGAGCCCGCGCTGGGCGGATTTTCGCACGAAAGCCTTAAAATTTTAAGCGTGCAAAGGCACAAAAACAAGCTTAAAATCGGCCATCTTAAGGGCAACGACTTTTTCATCCGCCTAAAAAAGGTCCTGCCGCCCGACGCCGTCAAGCTCGCAGCTGCGATAGATACGCTGGGGCGCGAGGGCTTTGCGAACTATTTCGGCTATCAGCGCTTCGGCAAGTTCGGCGACAACGCGGCGCAGGGCGAGGAGGTGCTGCGCGGACAGAGGCGGCTTAAAAACCCCAAAATGCGCGACTTTCTAATCAGCGCCTATCAGAGCGAGCTTTTCAATCGCTGGCTTAGCAAGCGGGTCGAAATTTCAAAATTTGCGGCGGAATTTAGCCTTGGAGAGTTTGCTAAAATTTACGGGCTAAGCAAGGAGGAGGCGCGCGAGATCGCGGCTCAGCCGCAGTTTTTTAAGCTTTTAAGGGGCGAGATTTTAGGACACTTTCCCCACGGCGCGTTTTTTAGATGCGACGATCTTGGCGCTGAGTGCGAGCGCTTCGCAAGACGACAGATCACGAGCGCAGGTCTAATCGTCGGGCGAGCGAAGTTGCGAGCTAGCGGGCTTGGCGGTAGATTTGAAGATGAGATTTTCGCGCCTGCTCGCGAGCTTGAGGCGCAGATGAACGGCTCGCGCAGGTTTGCGTGGAGCTTTATGGAGCGCGTGCAGCACGCCTATGATGCGCAAAACGCGCATTTTAGCTTCAGCTTTTACCTGCCGAAAGGCTCTTACGCGACGGTCGTTTTGGAAGAAATTTTGCACCGAGATATATTCGAGGGCGCCGCGACGGACGAGGATTGAGCCTCATCATGCTGCAGAATAGGGTTCACGCCGCACTTGCGCTACGTCGTAGCGTGCCACGCCGCGGATTTAGGGCTCGCGCCACGCCCTACGCCAAACCACGCCACGTCGCGGTGCACCACGCTGCACGGAATTTTAAATCTTGGCTGCGTGGATTTAAATTTGCGCGGTAGATAAAATTTTATGAAATTTTATGAAATTTTATGAAATTTTATGAAATTTTATGAAATTTTATCGCAGTAAGCGTGACGCTTTGTCTAAACCATAGAATTTAAAATTTTATTCGGCTCGGCCGTAGGTGAAATTTGATAAATTTCACCTTTTTATAGTTGTCCAAATTTATTTTCGTCAATAACCAGCAAAATATTATTAAGCTTAAAATCGCTTAAGTCTTTTATCTACTATCGCTCGTTTACCATATTTTCAAAAAAATTATTCTCTTCCCAAAAGTAGCATTCTAACATTTTTAAAATTCCATTTTCCAAAAGAACCATTGCTCCTCCAATGTTTTCACCAGAAAGCGTTAAATTTGCATTGCCGACAAAGCCGTTGTTTTTGCTTTTTTCTAATATTTTTTTACACTCGAAATGGCAATAATATCCGGCTGTCGAAACCTCTCTTTTTGTAATTTCTGAATTTTCAAACTGCTCATAAAGCGCATAATCGCTTAAATCATCACTTATTAGCTTAATAATTTTAGCTTCGATATTTACAATATCTGTAAAATTATCTAGGGATAAACATCGTTCCGATTTTTGGTTTTCCATTTTTTATAACTCCACGTATAGTAATTTCATAGCCTTTAATATTAACTTTATAGCCATTAGTAAAATTATTTAGCAACTTACCATTTGCCATATCTCTTTCAAGTTCTTTAATTATAGCATTATAAGCTTGTTGTTGATTATTTTCAAATTTATTTAAAAATCATCTAATTTATGCTCTTTTTTGTTAAAGATGTGATTTAATTTATTAGCTTCTTTATCGTCGTCATCCTCCGGAGGTAATGGTGCAGGGGCGGGAGTTTATACTTACTCGCGGCGTAAAATTTCAATCCTTAAATTCCGCGAGCCCTGAAATTTAAGCCAAAAAAGCTATAATTGCGCTCGGGTGTGGCGTGCGGTCGCTCCGCAAGGAGAGGAAAGTCCGAGCTGCGATAAGACAAGGTTGCGTCTAACGGACGCCGGGGGCAACCCTAGGGAAAGTACAACAGAAAGCAAACCGCCGCGCAAGCGGTAAGGGTGAAAGGGCGGGGTAAGAGCCCACCGCGCGCGTGGAGACACGAGCGGCAATGCAAACCCAACCTGCAGCAAGAACGGGTGGTTTCGTCTTATATTCGAACCGTTCGCTCGAACCGATTTGCAAAAATCGGTCTAGATAAATGACCGCTGTAACGGAACTCGGCTTATAACCACACCTATTTTTACGCCGAATTTATTTACTTGGAATAAGGAAAGAATTTTGAAAAGCTTAATCTTATGCAGCGCGCTTTGCGCCGTCGTTTTAGGGCTCGGAGGCTGCGCGAGTGCGGGCGCTGATAAATCTATAATCTTGCAAGGTGACGCCCACGATCGCGCCTGTGCGGAGGTTTATGAGCACTATAAAGAGCTTGAAGCGGAGCTCTTAGCGGTCGAGGATCGATATGCAAACCCAAGCGTCGCGAACGATTATATACAGACTTACGACGAGTACGAGCGCACCATCGCCTACTACAATAAAAATTGCGCAACCTATAAATAGGCAGCGCAGATTGAGCGTGATTTGGTATAAGCATGGCTGCGGGCAGCAGTGCAAAGCACTTAAAATTTTATAAAATCTCTAAAAAATATTGAAAATTTTACGCGAAGCAGAAAGCGTCTAAAATTTATTGCGTACGCTTGGATCTAGCGATACGAAGTCGCGGTGTGAAGCATAGTGTGGTGCCTATTTATGCTCGCATTTAGCTTGGTGCGCCAAGTTTCGGTAATCGTATAACGGCGCCACATACTCGCGCATTGGCTAAGGAGCGCGCAATTTATTAGTCGAATCGGCCCGAAGCCTTGAAGTCGCGAAGTCACGCTCAAAAATTCAGCCGCGCGGATTTGAATTAGTGACTTAAAGTGGCAAAGCAATACCCCAAAATTTAGCCGCGAGGCGGACGACGAACGATTTATTAATTAGATCGGTGCAAAGCCGCACTAAAAATTCCGTCACGTGGAGTTGGCTGTTATGTCTGTTTATGTGTCTGCCTAAGCCTCGCAGCCTCAATATAAATAATTTCATCGAGTGGATTTGAATTGGCGCCTAGGCGCTTGGATCGATCGTAAAATCAGGTCTCAAAAATCCTGTTACTCGGGTTTGACCTGCTGCGAGATTTTCGTGGCATATAAAGGCGGTAAAATGAGATCGTTAGGGTAGCTTTAAGGTGCAGTGCGATTTTTTCGCTTGCGTATGCGGCTTTGAGGCGCTTGGTAATTTCAGTTTACTCGCAGAATTTTAAGATGCGCGGTTTTTTGAGATTATAGCAGCTGGTTTTTTGGGTTTTTAGCGCGAAGGTATTTGGCGAATTTGCAGTGCTATGGCTCTGATTTTTGTCGAGAAATTTTAGAATTTTGCGATTTTGCAAGAGAATTTTGTGTGTTTTGGCGCCGCGTCGAACTTAAAATTTCATCTTCCCGCCGCGTAAGATTGCGCGCCTAATCTTTCTGTTTTTTAAACACGGCATCCGTTTTGAGATTTGCGTCCGTTTTTGAAATTTTACTCTGAATAAACGCCGGATTCACAAAATAAGCCGCTCGGTGGATAATTTTAAAAAGCCTGCAAGCCTGCAATGCAAAAGCTAAAGCTTTATGAGAGGCGGAACTTAAAGCCTTTACCGATAATTTAGCCGCTCAGAATGCTACGACTTTAAAATTTCGCGAGTTAAATTTTAAAATTTACGCCACTTGCTGCGGCTGATAAAATTTCGCGAGCTAAATTGCGCTGAAATTTTACAAACGGCGACAAAAAATATTCGGCGTAGAATTTTATTTGGCTTGTTTATATGTAGCAAGGGTTTGAGTTTGCAAGTAGCCGCGGTTTTTGCTTTACGCTCGCACCAACCGTCCAAAGTAAGCGCGATGTTTATCTTGGATACGCTTTAATGCGCGAGGTTTTTGTGTCGCCGTAAAATACAAATTTATGAGCTTTCGGGATTGCAGATTAATTTTGCGCGCTTGCAGATCGTTTTTGAAATTTTGTCAAAATATGAAATTATATCTGCGCAACGCCCATAAATTTCTCAGCGCTAAACGGATAATCCCGCTCGCAGCGCTATTTTCTTAAATTCGTAGTGCCTATAAGCCGCTTTTTAAAATTTTGCCAAAATACGAAATTTCGCTCATGAATCATGAATTCCGCCTCTGAAATGTAGAATTTGCCCACGACCGCAAATTTACGCATGCAATATGTGGCGTCAAATTTTGTTTCGGTATAGCAGCGCTGAATTTCTTGGGCGGAAAGCGTATCGATTGATCTTGTCACATCGTGATGAGGGCGTGCGTTTAATGCTTGAGCGGATTGAATCTGCTCGCGCGCCCATGAAATTTAGCCGATCAAATTTTATGTGCGTCAGACAGCCTTTAAATTTTGCCTATTATTTTAACAAATCCGTTAAGCTGAGTTTTAAATCTATCTATCTGCCTCAAATGGGAATTTATCTGCAAAATAGGCGAGGCGTAAATTTATTGAATGCCACTCGCCTGCCTATGAAATTCTGCCTCATTACAAGCTTGCTAAAGCACTCCAAGCCTCGTTGTGTACGACGGTTTGCCCACCTTACAGCTCGCCGAAACGCTCAAAACGGGCTTTTAGAGATTTTGCATTTTTGTTTAAAAGCTCCGCTTGCGCGGCGAGCTTATCTGCGTATGTTTGAAGCGCCGTCGCATACTTAGCATGCGTCTCAAAGTCCGATTTTAGTGCGTAAATTTCATCTTTTACCGATTTTATATTTTGCGCGAGTGCCTCGTCTTTTACGAAGGTTCGGATCGTGCCTAAAAGCGCCAGTAGCGTCGTGGGTGATGCCGCAAAAATGCCGATTTGCGCGCAGTATTCAAGCACCTGCGGCAGCTTCTCGCAGACGTAGACGAAAACCGCTTCGCTGGGCACGAATAGCACCGCAAACTCCGTGCTAAGAGGCGGTATTATGTATTTTTCCGCGATATCTGCGGCGTGCTTTTTCATATCAGCGGCGAGTTGCTTATCCGCACTAGCAAGCGCTGCGGCGTCGTTTGAGGCGGAGGCGGCGATGATCTTTTCATAGCTTTGAAGTGGGAATTTTGAGTCGATGCAAAGAATTTTTTCTTTTGCGATATGCAGCGCGCAGTCCGCAATCCTGCCGTTTGGTAGGTGCTTTTGCAGCTCGTAAAATGCGGTGTTTTGCCCATAAATCATCGATAAAATTCTCTCTAATCGATACTCACCGAAGTTGCCACGCAGCTTGACGTTGCCTAAAATCGAGTTTAGCCTTGCGATTTCGTCACGCACCTGAAGCGAAGTTTTATTTTGCTCGCTCATTCGCGCTAGATTTTCCGCTATGTCCTTAAAGCCACGATCCAGCGAGCTTAAATTCTCGCTAAGTGCGCTGTTTTGGCGTTGCAAGCCCTCGTCCAGGGATCTATTAAGATAATAGAATTTATCACTAAAGCCGTCATTTAGGCTTTGATTTAGCTTAAAAAGCTCGGCATTTGCTCTCGCACTTTGAGCTGTGAGCCTTTCGCTTAAAAGCTCACTAAGCGCGGAGTTTGCATCGCTTATGCGGCGGTTTTGCAGCACGAGCGCGATCAGCAAGGCAAGCACTAGCGCAGCAAAAAACGCAAACGCCGCGAGCAAAATCCCATCAGTGCCCATTTTCTTGCACGCTTTGCGGATCTAAAATTTCATTTTTATAGCGCAGATATTCGATGTCGTTGTTAAGCGCGCGATTTTCCTCAAGCAAAACCTCGTGCTTGGTACGAAGCGCGGCGATGTCGCGGCTGATGTAATAAATTTCGTTGCGGATATAAATCGCCGGCACCGTCAGCAAAAACGCAAATCCGATCAGCAGATAAACGACTAAAAGCTGATAAAGCGTGAGATTTTTCTCCTTTTTTTTCTCGGCATCGTAGTTGCGTAGTAGCTCGTCCTGTGCGCCAGCAAAACTGCCGTAACCGCGCCCTGCGGCAAGGCTTGCATAATCATGCGCGCCCATATCCGCGTAATTTTGATTTTGCGTGCCTGTAAAGCTTGCATCTGCAAACGCCGCATAATCCACCTTACCGGTAAAATTGGCACCTGCGAAATCGCCGTAGCTCGCTCCGCTGGAATTATCGCTGCCGCGAGCGGCTGAAAGATTTGCGTCGCCACGTCCTTTGAATTTTACTTTGCTGTTTTTATTAAATTTTGTTCCGCCGCTTTCGGAATTTAGATAGTTTTGGGTATTTATAAAGCCTGAACTTTCGAATTCCAAGCCGGTAAAATCGTCGTAACCGCCCGCTGCGCCCGCGTAGTTTCGTTTTACGGAAAGATCTGCGGCAAGCTTATCCTCTAGCTCCTCATCCGTCAGATCCTCCATAGCTCGTCTTTTCGCAAGCTCTATACCCGCTAGATCAGATGTTCCTGCGAAGTCGTGCCCGTCATCGTCGTCGGCAAAATATTCATATTTATTCATCTAAAATCTCCATAAATTTAAAACCACGATCTTATCTTTACTCGCCGCCAAGGCGCCTGCGTCAAGATAAATTCAGCTCGAAGCCCGCAGCTCGCGTGTACCCAGCAATGAGCCGTTAAGGTGAAATTTAAAAGTCAAAGTTACGGGCAAAATTCTTCTTTGCAATTTTACCTCGGTAAATGGAATTTTATCTTAACTCGCAAAATTATATCTCGGCCAGCAAAAGCAAAATTTCACTTTAACGGGCTATTTCGTTTATTTGGCTGGCTCTTTGCATGATATTGTATAGCAGCAGAAGCTTCAAAAGAAGCATCGCGTTAATTTTGCTCGTTTTTTGCACCGGCAGGCTCGTGGAATTTAGGTAAAGATCAATTCCGCCGTAGCGGGCAAGATTATGCTGCTTTTACCCATTTTATACGCTGCCGGCTTGCAAAATTTATATCGGCAGCAGAGTTATCTGCTGAGTCTCGCTGTCTAGTTTAAAATTTTTACGTTGACAGTTTTTGCATTTGCGGCGAAATTTCATTTACTTTACCCGCTATCTATCTGCAAAATTCTATCTTGGCGAGCGAAATCTAAAGGCTTCGCCTATTTGCATCGCCTGCTTGGGAAATTCATTTTGACAGGTAAAAATCGAGCTCACTTTACCGAGATTGACTATTTATAAAATTTTGTCAAATCATCTGAAAAACCGCTTAAAATTTTTACTGCGTCTTCGATGCGCCTTAAAATGTTAAGCGTAGATATTTATTTGCAAGATAAGCTCTATCATTAAAATGTCAATGAAACTACTGCTCGCTTACAAAATTTCGTTAAAGCAAAGGGCGAGATTTGGCATTACGCCGCTTGCTTTAGGCGCCAAATTGTAACTCTCGCTCGGTTCTGTATTGCGATGTCACTTAGCTTTTAAAATATGCAGCAGCTAAATCTCATAAAATTATACATTAAATTTAGCGTAAAATTCAACGTTAAATTTTATGATTTAGACATTGCGCGTTCGAAGTAACGCTGAAAATATCATAAATTCTAAAGCGAATCTTTGAAAGCTGAATTTCAAAATTCCGTAAAATTTTAAAATTTAATGCCTGCAAATCTATAAATTTTACAAAATTTCGTCAAAATTTAAAATTCATAGCAAGCAAAGGTGGTTATTTTAGCCGAAAAATTCTAAGCTTCGCGCTCGCTGCTCGAGAATTTTGCGCGAGTTCCTGCGCATCCGTCGTTATAGGGCTTTTAGTTAGGATTTTACCTAACGAATGCCCGCCGCCGCATTCGCAGCGCATAAATTCTCTAGGACAGACGCAATCGCGCTCCCACGCTCTAAATTGCTCCTTTACTATGCGATCTTCAAGCGAATGGAATGAAATTATAGCGACAGTTACATTAGTTAGAATTGAATCGCGCGATTTTTGCTCAATGAACGCGAGCAGGCGCTTTAGTTCGCCAAGCTCGTCGTTTACCTCGATGCGGATCGCCTGAAATGCTAGCGTAGCCGTGCTGATGCTGCGCCCTTTAACGGGCTTCGTTCCGATTAAATTTGCCAAAGCTTTGGCGCTTGTTAGTGGTGCGTTAGCCCGTGCAGTAGCTATTTTAGCAGCGATTGCGTTAGCATTTGTTAGCTCGCCGTATTCGCGAAAAATGCGCGCCAGATTCGCTTGCGAGTAGCTGTTTACGACATACGCCGCATCTAGCGCTGCGCCTGCATCCATTCGCATATCCAGCGCGTCGCTTTTAGTGGAAAAGCCGCGGCAGTTTTTATCTAGCTGAAGCGACGAAACGCCGATGTCGGCTAATATCCCGCGAACTGCGCGGAGCTTTTGCTCGGGCAGAATTTTTAAAATTTCGCTAAATTTAGCCTTATGAATCTCTACGCGATCTTTAAATTTACTAAGCCGCTCGCGCGAAAATTCTATCGCTTCGGCATCTCTGTCGCAAGCGATAAGTTTAAGGTGCGGATTAGCGGTTAAAATGCCTTCGCTGTGCCCTCCGTAGCCTAGCGTGCAGTCGATAACATAGCCGTCTTCAAGCTGCGAAAATGCTGCGATCGTTTGCGAAAAAAGTACCGGAATATGTGGAGCTTGCACCTGAATTTATCCTTTTGAAATTTCTAATCTTATATAATAGCGAAATTTTTTACAAAGGCGAGAGATGGACGAGTATTATTATGAAATTTTGCGCAAAATTTCGCTTTCGATGTTTAGAGATAGGCTTTTTGGGATCTTTCACGGCTCGATTTCAGCAAAAATTAAAGAAAATCAGTTCTTGATCAACAAAAAAGACGCGATTTTCGATAGCCTGGATAGAGATGATTTTATAACGCTGTTTTCAAAAAAAGACTACCGCTGGCAGGATGCTAGCATCGATAGCGACATACATATAAATATCTACAAAAATATAAAAGAGGCGAAATTCGTAACCTACGCGACACCGCCGTATCTCGTCGCATATACGCTGGAGCATGATTTTATTTTGCCGCGAGATTACTTTGGGGTGAGCAAATTTAAGCGCATTGAAATTTACGATCCTAAGAACTACGACGACTGGCACGAGCGCGCGCCGTACGAAATTTGTAACTATATGATAAATGAAAATAGCGATATAATGGTGATTCGCGGCTATGGGGTTTTTGCCCATGCAAGGAGCGCGCAGCAAATGGCAAAAAAAATAGCGATTTTAGAAATGAGTTCAAAGCTGCTTTTGCTAAGCTAAGATTAATGTATACCAAATCATTTACTAACGCGTTATAATTCGCTAAAAATGCCTATTTTTCAGCCTTACATAAGGTTTTATCTGTATAATTACTAACAAAAATTTTCTTTAGTTAGCTATTTAAGGATTTAGATGATAGAATGGATGCAAAAGCATAAGAAGTCGCTTATACCGACTATTTGGATAAGCACGATAGCTTTCGTGGGCGCAGGCTTCGTCGGCTGGGGCGCATATGATATGAACGCTAACCGCGCAGGCTCAATCGCTAGAGTAGGGCAGATTTCCATAACCAATCAAGAATATAAGATAAAATCAACCGAGTTATACAATAGATTAAACGCTATGAGCGATGGGCAATTTACTCAAGAACAAGCCAAAAATATGCATCTAGATCAGATCGCAGTAGATCAGTTAATCGGCGAAGCGTATTTTCTAAATTTTGCTAAAGACTTAGGCATTCAGGCTAGTGATAAAGATGTGGCGGAATTTGTGCTAAACTCGCCGAATTTCCAAGAAAATGGCGCATTTAGTAAGGAACTTTACGATAATGTCGTAAGGAATTCAGGACTTACTAAAAAGGAATTTGAGCGCAATCTACAAAAGGTCCTAACTTTAGAAAAGCTCGGCAAAGCACTAAAAATAACGCCTAGCCCTAAGATCGTAGAAGTATTTGCAGCATCACAGCTGATGCAGGATAAGGTTTCTGCAGAGATAATCTACGCCGATGCTAACGTCACTTTTAACGACGACGAGCTAAAGAAATTTTGGGAAGGCGAGAAATCGCACTTTATGACCGAGAAAAAATATAATCTAGGGGCCTATTTCGTGGCGCCTAGTAAAGCCGACGTGAATGAGACGGAACTAAGTAAATTTTATGAAGAGCACAGAGGCGAGTATAGAAGCCTGGATGATAAATTATTGGATTTTGCAGAAGCCAAACCTAATGTCTTAAAAGATTACCGAATGGATCAGGCTAAAAAAATTGCAAAAAAAGATTTTCCAGATATTAAAAAAGGCAAAATCGATACTAATGAAACCATAGTTGCTACGGCTAGCAATTTTCCAATATCTGAGATTGAGGTGGCAAAGCCAGGAGATGTCATCAAGCCTTTCGAGTACAAAGGCGGATATCTGATTGCTAAACTGAACGGCGTAGAGCAGCCTAGGCAGATGAGCTTTGAAGAGGCTAAGTCTTTAGCTTCTAAAGAATTTGAAACGAAAAAACGTAAAGAGCTACTTGAAAAAAGAGCCCAAGATGCGCTTAAAAATTTCAAAGGCGAAGATTTCGGCACCTTATCTCTAAATAGTAAAAACAACACCAAGCTAAGCGATGACGAATTTTATAAATTTCTTATTGATATGTTTAATAGGCCTGCCAAAGAAGGGATAGTGATGTTTGGTAATAAAGCCGTAGTGTATAAAATTTCACAGCAGAGCCTAGGTAGCAGCGAAGAGATAGATAAAGAAAAAGCGATCGTCGCCGATAGAATAACCACGTTATTAAATTCTAATCTGCAAGATGATCTAACCAAAATGCTAGAAAAGCGCTATAAAACCGAAAGATATTTTAAAGGTAGAGACAGTGAGTGAGTATATTTTAGGTCTAGATATAGGCTCAACTAAAATTCGCGCGATAATCGCTAAAAATGATGGCATTTTTACGGTCTTAGGCGTTGGCGGAGCCGATACTTTAGGTATCAAAAAGGGCGTCATAACAAACATAGAGCAGGCCGCGGGCTCAATAAAGCAGGCGGTGAAAGCAGCAGTAAAAGGCGCTGGTAGAAGCTATGATAAAGCCATTATATCTATCTCGGGCTCATACGCCAAAAGCGTTAAATCTCGCGGTGTCATAACTATGGAAAATGAGATTGGACTGGATGAAATCAAGCGCGCTATGCAGGTTGCCGAAGCGCAAGCAAATGTGCCTAGCGATAGCGTAATCTTGCATGTGCTTCCGTATGATTTCAGAGTTGATGAGCAGGAACACATCGAGGATCCCCTCGGTATGAGTGGCACCCGCCTGGAGGTATCTACCCATATCGTTATCGCGCCGGAAAGCTCTATTAAAAATTTAAAAAAATCCGTCGAGATGGCGGGCGTTAAGGTCGATAATATCGTCCTTTCAGGCTACGCATCATCTATATCTACGCTTAGCAAAGATGAAAAAGAGCTAGGCGTCGTGCTGATTGATATGGGCGGCGCTACGTGTGATATAGTCATCCACCTGGGGAATTCCTTGCGTTATAACGATGTTGTGATGTTTGGCTCCAATAACGTTACTAACGATCTATCGCGCGCACTACATACGCCGCTTCCATATGCGGAAAACATAAAGATCACCTATAACGATCTGATTAATCAAGGCAATAGTGAAGTTGAATTGCCTGCTTTAGGAGATAGCGAGTCGGAAAACCACATCATAAGCCTCGAGATCATCTCTCAAGTCATCCTCGCTCGTGTTAAAGAAACCTTCGATATGATAGCCGATAAGATCGAAAGAAGCGGCTATAAAGACCGCATAGGCGCAGGTATCGTCATCACCGGCGGCATGGCGAAGCTAGACGATGTGCGCGATTTAGCGGCAATAGTTTTTGATAATACTTCCGTTAGGGTTGCGAGAGCAAAGAGCGTGGGCGGTCTGCACGAGATTGCTGATGATATTTCAAATTCTTGCGCACTAGGACTTTGCATGTATGGTTTCGGCGAATTCACCCCTTACGAGATGGACTCTAACGGCAAACTCCGCTACAAAGACGAAGTTATAAACAAGGCTCCGAAACGAAATGTGAACGAATATTATGAAAAAGAGGTCAGCAAGGCGATAGAAAAAGAGGGCGTCAGGGCGGATAGCGGTGCGGCTAAGAAGGAGGATCTAAATATCCAACTTCCCAAAAAAGACGGACAGAATTTTTTCAATAAAATTTGGTCATCTATGAAAAATTGGTTTTAAATTTTAAGCTAAGGAGATACTCGTGAAAGGATACAGCATGGAAGAAAGAAAGGGCATCTATGGTGCTAAGATGAAGGTGATCGGCGTCGGCGGCGGCGGATGCAATATGATCAATCATATGATTCGCGAGGGTTTTACTAAAACAGACGTCGAACTAATGGTGGCTAACACCGATGCACAGGCTTTAGAAAAATCGATCGCAAATACTAGAATTTTACTAGGCGAAAACACCACCAAAGGCCTTGGCTGCGGTATGGATCCGGCGCTTGCTAAGATGGCTGCGGAGGAGAACTACGACGATCTTAAGGACCGCTTGGACTACTCCGATATCGTTTTTGTGGGCTCAGGTCTAGGCGGCGGTACCGGCACGGGCGCTGCGCCTATCGTAGCTAAAGCTGCGAAAGAGAAAAAAGCGCTAACTATCGGCGTCGTTACCACCCCTTTCGGTTTTGAGGGTAAAAAGCGCATGCGATTAGCACAAGAGGGTCTTGAAGAGCTTAAAAAAGAGTGCGATTCCATAATCGTTATCCCAAATCAAAATTTATTAAAGATCATCGATAAAAAAACCGGCCTAAAAGATGCCTTTAAAATCGTAGATAATGTCCTATTTCAAGCCGTAAACGGTATGATCTCCGTGATCTTAGAGTCCGGCGATAGCGATATTAACGTCGATTATGCCGACGTAAAAAAGGTAATGACGCACCGCGGTTTGGCGCTTATGGGTATCGGCGTTAGCGAAGGTGATGGCGCGGCAGAAGAAGCGCTAAAAAGTGCGATCCAATCTCCGCTTTTGGACAATACCTCCATCCACGGCGCTATGGGTGTGCTAGTGCATTTTAAGATGTCGCCTGATTGCTCCTTGCTTGAGATCGAATCCGCGATGAATATCATCGAAGATACCGTGGATAAGGATGCCGACGTTACCTGGGGCACCACCACCGATCCTAAGATGGAAAATAACCGCGTCGAGGTTACTCTCATTGCCACCGGCTTTGAAAGGAGCATCGAGGAAAAAAAGCAGGTCGCCAGCGATAACGTAGCAGATCGCAGGAAGGCGCTTTTAGAGAGCATGGGTCGAAATTCTATCTTTTCTAGACAAAAGGTAAGTAGCGGCGATTTTAACGGAGACGAAACCTACGACGAGCTCGATGAGCCCGCATTCTTACGCAACCAGATGGACTAAATGCGCAGACGAGATAGGCAGCTAAGCGAAGATGAGGCGTTAAAAATCATCGACGAGAGCGAATATGCTACGCTTAGCTGCATAGATGATAGCGGCGAAATTTTTAGCGTGCCTATCTCGCTGGTGCGCGATGCGGACGTTATTTATATCCACGGCGCTCCTGCCGGCACAAAGGCAAAACTCTTTCAAAACGGACGCGCGGTAACGGCGGTTTTTGTTAGCTATAACCGCGTTCCTACCCCAAGCGACGAAGAATACCGATCTATCGCAAACGACGCTGCCGCTTTAGGCTCTAGAGTTTATACGACGGAGTACCGCAGCGCGATCGCCATTTGCGAAGCAAACGAAGTGTTAGATGACGAGCGTAAAATTTACGCCCTGCGGATACTTTGCGAAAAATACACCCCAAACTACATGTCGCGCGTGGAATTTGCCTCCAGAGCATCATTAAAGCGCATGAAAATTTACGAACTCAAAATAAAATCCGTAACCGCAAAGGCTAAAATTTTATAGTATTAAATTTAAGAAATCTAAATTTAAATTGCTTGATTTCTTAAAATTTCAAGTTTGAATGCTAGGCAAATTTTAATCTGAAATTTCGTATCGCCAAATTACAAAGCTTCTTGTGGGCGCGAGTATCGGCACCACCGCGGCGATCGTGCCGCTTACTATCGGCTCAGCGCCCTTTATCGCGCGGCTCATCGAAAGTGCGCTGCTGGAGGTCGATAGCGGCGTGATCGAGGCGGCGAAGAGCTTCGGCGCGAGCAAGACGCAGATTATCTTTCGCGTGATGTTCGTCGAGGCGCTACCTAGCATCATCGGTGCGATTACGCTCACGCTCATCGTCATCATCGGATTTACGGCGATGGCGGGCACGGTCGGCGGTGGTGGGCTCGGCGACGTGGCGATCCGCTACGGCTTTCAGCGCTTCCGCCCCGATATAATGACATATACAGTCGTGATCCTGATCGTGCTCGTGCAGATCATACAAAGCATCGGAAATTTACTCTATAAAATCACAAAAAAGTAGGCGGCATATGGGCGGCGGAATTTTATGATGAAATTTTATCTGCTTTACTTTTGCTGCGGGATTCTGTTCTTACTGCAGGATTTCATCTTTGCTTGAGACTCTGCGTTTGCTTGTGAGACTCTACTCTTACTAGCAAATTCGACATTCACTCGCAAGGCTCCGCTTTCACTCATTAGATTGCACCCTCGCCGTGAAATTTTGCCGTAAATTTTAATCTGAAATTTTGTATTGCAAATTTTAAAGCGGCATAGAAAGCATAGAATTTTATGAATTATCTTACGCCGCTTGCGGTAAAATTTTACGCGGGCGGATACGGCGCGTTTAATAAGATCATTATCTGCATAAGAGCGAAGCTATGAAATTTATCTAGTGCGTAGCATCTAAATTTAAAAAGGGGCGAGAAATCTCTCGCCCCTGAAATTTTAAGTATAGGATTTGATTTTATAGATGTGTGAGCTAGGGCTTGCTTTCCTCTTAAAATTTAAAACATAATCTCAAACCCTGCATTGATAGCGCCGCCTCTTGTTTTACCTACGTAGCCCTTGCCTCCTAGGCTAAGGATAAGGTTTT
>ERZ773049.46-NODE-46-length-66963-cov-15.966536_pt1 | contig 66963 bp, 57 predicted proteins | sample MGYA00580633_ERZ773049 | MGnify/ENA primary metagenome ERZ773049 (study PRJEB29015, sample SAMEA2737991) | human oral metagenome | biome: human oral; feature: human-associated habitat; material: dental | place: China | collected 2066 ...
AAAAATATTAGAAATTCTAAAATTTCGACGCAGAAATTTAAAAAATTTTATAAATTTTCATGAAATTTGCAGATCAAAATTTTAAAATTTTTATGGTACGGCAAAGCGAATTCCTAAAATTTTGCTATAGCTTTTAGTGTAAAATCTTCCTAATTGAGATACAAGATAGAAATTCCAAATCAAATTTTCGCGACGTGAAGCGCTTCCTTAATTATGAATTTAAAATTTTACACGCTACACAGTGCAACATATTTCTGCCGAGATAAAATTCGCAAGTAAAATTCCAACCTCGCAAACCCAAAAGCATACAACAATTATTTCTTGAAATTTTAGCACCACTTGTCCGCGGACAAATATCGCGTTGCTTACGAAATTTCGGCCTCACGCCGTAAGATCATCTCGCGTTCTCGCTAGAACGGCGACCCGTCCACACGCCGCTATAGCGTCTCGTCGCCGTCTTGGTTTTGAAGCGCGTCCGCTTCGCCCTCCGTCGCAATCGCCTCGAGACTTAAAATTTCATCGACATCCTCCAGCTGCGCTACGCCGCTTCCGGCGATGCTTCTGATACTTGCGTGCATCGCGATCGCGCCGTCTCGCGCACGCGCGATCTGTTTTTCGCGCTGTTTCCAGATGCGCTCCATCGCGTTGCGTTCCTTATTTAGGCTTTCTTGCATGCCGACGAATGCCGATACGATCGTCTTTATCTGGTTGGCAAACTCGGGCGAGGTCAGATAGTCGTAGAGCATCGCCGTTTTGCTATCTTGATTTTGCCCCGATCTTTTGGCAAAAGCAAGCGCCACGACATGTTCGCGCAAGACGGCGCAAAGCCCCTTAAATTCCTCAAACGAACAGATCCAGATGCTAGCATCGCTCGGCGCTTGGTGCAGCCTAGGGCTGTGAGGCGGCATCTGCTCGGTTACGATAACGCCGATCTGCGCGCCCTCGCCTATCATATCGTCTTTGAGTTTGTCGATCCATTTGGGCTCGAAGCTTTTCGTGCGCTTGCTCTCGTATAAAATTTTACCGCAGCCCACAAACTCCCTCGTATGCACTATCTGCACGCAGTCTGCGCCGCGCGCGCCCTTTTTGACCTCGTCTATCTCGTCCAAAGGAAAATTGAGCCGCAGATACTCCTGCAGCGCGAGCTCCTGCACCTCGCCCTGAAGCTGCTGCGAGCCTACTTCCGAGCGGCGCTTGAGCTCGTTTATTTGGCCGATTAGGCTTTGGATCTGCTCATCTTTTTGGCGGAATTTCAGCTCGTTTTCCTGCGAAATTTGCTTCGAAAGCCGCTCGCGCTCCTGATTCACGCGGTTGGTTAGCTCGATCTCGGATTTAGCTTTATTCTCGGCTTCAAGCTCGCTAAATTTACGCTTTTGTGCCTCCATTTCCGCCTTTATTAAATTTAGCTCGGAAATTCTTTGCGATTTTTCTTGCAGCTCCTTTTGTAAAATTTCAAATTTCGCCGCATTTTCGCTCTCGATCTGAGATTTTGCAAGCGCTAAAATTTTCTCCCGCTCGCTGTTTAGCGCAGAATAGGTCGCCGCTTTTACGCGCTGCTCAAAGGCGTTTTCCTTCGCTTGCAGCTGCGCTAAATGCTTAGCATACTCCTCGCGCTTAGCGGCGATCTCGGCTTCAAATTTAAGCGTGGCTTCGTTTTGCTGCTGCTGCCACTTTCGCTTCTGCTGCAAAATTTCATTTTCGAATTTAGCCTTGATATCGCGTTGCAGCGCCTCGTCTATATCAATCTGCGAGCCGCAGTGCGGGCACTTTACGTTAGCCATCTTTACCCCTTAAACTTTGCTCCTTCATCTTTTCAAATTCCTGCGAAATTTGCGCGGCATTGGGCTCATCCGCCATCTTATCGAGCACGGAGTTGTAGCGATTTACGAGCAGTATCGCAAGCGCCGAAAAGCAAAAGCCCGGCAGCAGCTCGTAAACGATCGCCGAAAGCCCCGATAATATCCAGCAAATGACCGTGATACCGCCTACGAGCATGCCTACTAAAGCAGAGAGCGCGCTCATCTTTTTAGAATACAGGCTGAAAAGCAGCACCGCTCCAAAGCTCGCGCCAAATCCCGCCCAAGCGTTTCCGACGACGTTTAGCACCGTATCGTTTGAGCCGAACGCCAAGATCGCGGCGACCGCGGCGATGATCACGACGGCGATACGGCTGCTTAGCGTCTGCGTGCGCTCGCTCACCTCTTTTTTATAAAACGCGAAGATAAAATCCTTCGTAACCGCGCTCGCGCTTACCAGAAGCTGGCTTGAGATAGTACTCATAATCGCCGCCAGCACCGCAGAGATTATGACGCCTAGGATGAATGGGTGAAAGAAAATTTTACCGAGCTCCAGGAAAATTTTTTCGGGATCGTCTATGCTAAGGCCCTTTTGTGAAAAATACACAAAGCCGATCAGACCGCTAAGCATCGCGCCCGCAAGACCTAACACCATCCACGAAATTCCGATGCGGCGCGCGCTATCAAGCTCGCGCGAGCTTCTAATCGCCATAAAGCGTACGATAATATGCGGCTGTCCGAAGTACCCGAGCCCCCAAGCAAGCAGACCCAAAACGCCTAAGAAGCTTTGATTGTAAAATAGATCAAGGTGGCTCGCGCCGTATAGCCGCACCTGTGCCAAAAAGGAGCTGTCCGCGGGGATCTGCAGCGCGCGGTAAGAAAACAGAGGGATCAAAATAAGCACCGCAAACATCAGTGCGCCCTGAAACGCGTCGGTGATCGCGACGGCCTTAAATCCGCCGAAAAAGGTATAAAACACGACGATTAAGATCGTAGCGACCGCGCCGTAGGTAAAATTTAGCCCGAAAAAGCTCTCAAAGGTCTTGCCGCCCGCGATTATGCCGCTGCTAACATAGAGCGTAAAAAATATGATGATCAAAAGTCCTGAGATGATGCGAAGCGTCTTGGTATGGTCTTTGAAGCGGTTTTCTAAAAAATCCGGGATCGTGACACTGTCGCTTGCTACCTCGGTGTAAATTCTAAGCCTTTTTGCAAGAAATTTATAATTGCACCACGCGCCCACGCAAAGTCCTAGGGCTATCCAGATATTGCAAATTCCCGTCGCAAACATCGCGCCGGGCACTCCCAAAAGCATCCAGCCGCTCATATCGCTAGCGCCCGCGCTAAGTGCCGTTACGAATGGACCCAGGCGGCGGTTATCGAGCAGATACTCGCTTAAGCTCGCATTCTTGTCATAATAATACCTACCTATAAAAATAAGCGCGCCGAAATATATCGCGATTGCGCAATAGGTCCAAAAGCTCATCGTTGCCTCCTTTTAAAAAAGCTAATTTTACTCTATTTCAAATAAAATTTTACTTTCGGAATTTAGCCAGATTTTAACGAAATTTTAGTATTCTTGCCGTTTAAATTTTAAGAAAAAGGCGCCTTGGTTGAACGAGAAAATTTTAAAGGTCGTATTTGTTTTGACTGTAATCGCCGTGGGGCTTTATTTCACCTATCCCGAACTGAGCGAAGCGCAAAAAATTTCATACGCCAAAAGCTACGGCATTACTCTTATTTTGACCTCCGGCGGCATTGTGATCGGTATCGCATTAGGATTTATGCTGGCATTTTTAAAATTTCTAAACAATAAATTTTTAAGCTTCATTATCGACGAATACGTAGACATCATCCGCGGAACTCCGATCGTTATCCAGCTGATGGTGTTCGTGTTTATTATTTTTGCTACGTGGAGCAATAATATCGCAGCTGCGATCTTTGCGCTGGGGCTTAATAGCTCCGCCTACGTCGCGGAGATCGTGCGCGGCGGCATAAACAGCGTCGATCGCGGCCAGATGGAAGCCGCGCGTGCGATGGGTCTAGGCTACGGCACGGCAATGAAAGAGATCGTCTTTCCGCAGGCGATAAAAAACATCCTGCCTGCGCTTGCGAATGAGTTTATTAGCCTATTTAAAGAGACCTCGGTCGTGGGCCTCGTAGCAATTACTGATCTTACGTTTTTTTCAAAAAGCATGCAGGCTGCGCTTTATACCGTCCAGCCGATACTTTTTGCCGCAGTACTTTACTATGCAAGCGTGAAATTTTTTTCGTTTTTAGTAAAAATGCTAGAAAGTAGGTTAAACCGCAATGATTGAAATATCAAATTTAACCAAATCCTACGGCAATTTATCGGTGCTAAAAGGAATTTCAAAGAGCATAAATAAAGGCGATATCGTAGCAATCATCGGTCCAAGCGGCGGTGGTAAATCGACCTTTTTGCGTTGCTTAAATCTGCTCGAAATTCCGAGCGGTGGCACTATTAAAATAGACGGCGAGGATATTACCGATAAGCACACTGATATTAATAAAATTCGCCGCAAAGTTAGTATGGTGTTTCAGCATTTCAACCTCTTTGCAAATAAAAACGTGCTGGAAAATTTAACTCTAGCGCCCATAAAAGCGGGCATTTATACTAAAGAGCAAGCCTACGCAAAAGCAGAGGAGCTGCTGCAAAAGGTCGGTCTTAGTGATAAGACCTATACTTATCCGCACAAGCTTAGCGGCGGGCAAAAGCAACGCATCGCAATCGCTAGAAGTTTGGCGGTAAATCCGGACGTGATTTTATTTGACGAGCCCACTTCGGCATTAGATCCCGAGATGATCGGCGAGGTGTTAGGTATAATGAAAGAGGTCGCCAAAGAGGGCATTACGATGCTTGTGGTAACGCACGAGATGGGCTTTGCACGCAATGTCGCGAATAGGATTTTTTTTATGGAGGGCGGCAAGATCGCTGTGGACGATACGCCTAAAAATGTATTTGAAAATCCGCAAAATCCGAGATTGAAAGAATTTTTAAATAAAATTTTAAACCACTAAAGGAGAGGGAAATGAAAAAATTTATGAGATTTCTAGTTGCGGGCGCTTTGCTTTGCGGTTCGCTAGCCGCTAAAGACTTTACCAAAGATACGCTTATCGTAGGCACGAACGCCGAGTATCCGCCGTTTGAGTTCGTGGATGAAAACTCCAAGGTTACCGGCTTTGATATGGATCTGGTAGCCGAGCTTGCAAAGCGCACGGGCGTAAAATATGAAATTTTAAATATGAGCTTTGACGGGCTAATCCCTGCAATTAAAAGCGGCAAGATCGATATGATCGCCTCGGGCATGAGCGCGACGCCGGCTCGTAAAAAGGCTATCGATTTCACGGCTCCTTACTATAAAGTCGAGAATTTATATGTCAAGCGTAAGGACGATAGCTCGTTAAATTCTAAGGCGGATCTACAGGGTAAGCGCCTTGCCGCGCAGCTAGGCACCATTCAGGAGCTTGCGATCAGAGATATAAAAGGCGCCGAGGTTAGCGCTACGGAGAACGTTTTTGTAGCCGTTATGTCGCTGAAGAACAAAAAGATTGATGCGCTTTGCGTGGATTCATCCGTGGGCTACGAATATCTTAAGAAAAACGACGATCTAACCGCATTTTTTAAAGAATCCGACGGCAGCGAAGGTTTTTCGATCGCATTTGATAAGGGCAAGTATCCAGAGCTACTCACTAAATTTAACGCAGCGCTTGAGGATATGAAAAAGGATGGAAGCTACGAAAAGCTTTTGGAAAAGTATAATTTAAAATAATCCGCAAAATTTAGGCGCAAATTCCTCTCACAGAATTTGTGCCGCCTAAGAGGAATCCTATGAAAAAGATATTTTTAGCACTTGCGATTTTGCTCTGCACGCAGAGCTTTGCGGAGCAAAAAGACAGATACGGCATCGCTGCGTTTGCAGGTCTTGGCAATGACGGCAGAAGCTTCGTTTTTACCTTCAGAAAGGCTCAAAAAGATCGTTTTTTTCCCTGCGACTTAAAAAATTTAAACATAATCGCCGCGGGCGCTTCAAGGTGCATAACGGACGCCAAAGAGCTAAGGAAATTCGATAAAGAATATAAAAAAGCTCTCGAGTCCGTGATAAAACCCGGCAAGCGCTACTACGTAAATTTAATCAATCGCGGCAACGACGCCTATGTTTGCGACGCAAGCGATCCTAAAAGCAATCTGCGATTAGACCTAGTGGCAGCAGGGTTTGCCGTGCCGACAACCGACGATAGTGAACTTCTTTTAAAAGCCGCCGAGGAAGCCAAAGAGGCTAAACGCGGAATGTATAGCGCAAAATTTTGGGATGTTACCAACTGCATCCTAAACGGCGCGCCGATGCCGAAAAAGATAGATGAGTGAAATTTACGCACTTAGCGACGATAGCTTAACGCCGCCGCAAACTATCTTTTCGCAGATAGATGAAATTTTACGCTGCGGCGTAAAGCTCGTGCAGTATCGCAGCAAGCTCGCCGCGCGGAATGAAGCTTTAATCCGCTCTCTCATCGGTCTTTGCGAGGATTACGGCGCCAAACTCATTATCAACGACGATGCAGCGCTTGCTAAAAAGCTTGGTGCGCATGGCGTGCATATCGGAAAGGACGACGGCGAGACGGCGCAGGTGCGTGAGTTTTTAGGCGCGGATAAGATCATCGGCGTTAGCTGCTATGCTGATCTTGCTCGCGCGCAAAGGGCCGAGGCGCAGGGCGCTAGCTATGTAGCCTTCGGCTCGCTAAGGCGCGGCAAGACAAAGCCTGATGCGCCGCTTTGCCCCGATGCGCTTGTGCAAGAGGCGCGAAAATCTTTAAACCTCCCAATCGCCGTAATCGGCGGCATAAGCTTAGAAAATTTAAATGAAATTTTAATTCTTAAGCCCGATTATATCGCGATGGTAGAGGCGATCTACAGGCCCGCTTCGATCACGCAAAATTTAGCAAATTTAAAGGAAAAAATGGATGAATATATTTGACGCCGTGATTTTAGGCATCGTCGAGGGGCTGACTGAGTTTCTACCCGTAAGCTCGACCGGGCACATGATCCTAGCTGCAAAACTGATGGGCCTGCAGCAAACCGATACGCTTAAATGCTTCGAAGTCGTTATCCAGCTAGGCTCGATTTTAGCGGTCGTCGCGATGTTTTACAAGCGGCTTTTGGTTGATTTTAAGCTCTGGTGCAAGCTCGTCGTGGGTTTCATCCCCACCGCCGCGATCGGATTTTTGCTCTATAAAAGCATCAAATCGCTCTTTGCGCCCCAGACCGTCGCCTACGCGCTGATCGGCTGGGGCGTTATTTTTATCGCGGTCGAGCTCTTTCGTAAGGCGCGCCCGAGAGAAAGCGAGCTAGAGCATCTGGATCAAATTTCATACGTTCAGGCCTTCATCATCGGGCTTTCGCAATGTTTTGCGATGGTGCCGGGCACTTCGCGCAGCGGCGCTACCATCATCGCAGGGCTTTTGTGCGGGCTAAGCAGAAACCTAGCCGCGCGCTTTAGCTTCCTACTCGCGATCCCTACGATGTTTGCGGCGACTTTTTACGACACCTATAAAAATTTAGACACCTTCGCGCAAAACTCTGACAATATCACGACCTTTCTCATAGGCGGCGCAGTAGCGTTCGTCGTGGCGCTTGCGGCGATCAAGCTATTTCTAAGCTTCGTTTCGAAGTTTGATTTCATCCCGTTTGGAATTTATAGAATTCTAATCGGCGTCGTATTTTTTATCTTCGTTTTTTAAACGCAATCATCAAAGGAATTTCATGAGCCTAGCAAAAAATATCGGCGCATTTTTAAAAGACAGATTTAGCCTCCTATCGGTATTTGATGGCGCGGTACTAAACACATACGCGCTAGTTTTAGTATTAAATTTAGCGCTCGGGCTGCTTCTTATCGCGCGTGGCGGCGAGCTGTTCTCCTCTCAGGCGCTGTTTTTCGTGGCGTCTGCGATCTGCGGCGTGACGATACTTTTTTTCGCGCTTTACGTGCTCAGCTTTTACAGCGCCAGGCTATATAAAATTCTCGCCTTTGCGCTTTTGGCGCTAAACGTAGCCTTCGCGATCGCTCAGATTTTTTTGATCTTTAGCCTGGAGCTTACCTACTCGCACGGCACGCTGGACGCGCTAGTGCAAACGACGCCTAAGGAGGCCTTTGAGTTCGCGCATGCGTTTTTAAATTTCAAGCTTATCGCGGCTTTTTTGGCGCTTTTGATCTTCGTCTTCGCCGCTCTTAGGCTTAGAGTGAGCCAGCGAGCACGGATGAAGCTATGTCGCGCGATAAAGCTAATCTTTTTGCTTAGCTTGCTCGTTTTTATCGCGCATGCGGCGTTTAAAAGCTACGTAGCCAAAAGCTCGAAAATGCGCGCCAGCATCATAATCGCACTGAATAAAATTCCGATTTATAACTTTGCTTTCGTTACGAAGGATTATTTCGGCGCCGATTTTAAAAGCGTGCGCGAGCTGCAAGCCGGATACCAAAGCATTTACGCCTCACATTCGCATAAAACCGCGCCAAACCGCATCTCAAACGTCGTTTTTATTATCGGAGAGAGCCTGCAGCGAAATTTTATGAGCCTATACGGCTACTATCTGCCCACCACACCGAATCTGCAAGCGCTTGAGCAAAGCGGAAATCTAATCGCCTTTAGCGACGTCGTCTCGCCGGGTGCCAAGACCAACGACGTATTAAAATACGTGCTAAATTTCGGAAATTACGAGAGCGAAAAGCAGCGCCCGTGGAGCGCCAACCTCGACATCGTAAATCTCGCGCGGCTGGCAAACTACGAGACCTTTTGGATCAGCAACCAGGAGCGCTACGGGCAGTGGGCGGTAGCAAGCGGCGCGAGCGCGAAGATGACGGATCATTCGGACTTTACGAATCAAATCCCGGTTTACAAATACGCCTACTCGCTCGACGAGGTCATGCTTCCGAGTATAAAAAATTTCAAATCCAGCGCGAAAAAATCGCCTCTTGCGCGCAAGGACGAAAGCTCCGCCGCAGAGGTAAATGGTACGCAGAAAAAGGATAAATTTTTCATCCTTCATCTGATGGGCTCGCACCCGAGCTACGAGTTTCGCTATCCGAAAAGCTTTGCTAAATTTAGCGCCGCGGATATTTCGCGAGAGCCGCTTGATGAGGGGCAGAAAAAAGAGCTCGCGCACTACCTAAACACCGTGGCTTACAACGATTTTATCGTGAGCGAAATTTATAAAATTTTTGCGAGCGACAACACGCTGATAGTCTATTTCAGCGACCACGCTCAGAGTCTTTATCAATACCGCGGCAAGCTGATCCACGGCGGCATCAACCGCTTCACGCTCGAAATCCCGCTGATTTTCATAGCGTCTGATAAATTTAAAGAGCAAAACGCTGATCTTTGGGCGCGCATCGCGGCAGCCAAAGACAGGCCGTTTTTAAACGACGATCTCATCCACGCGATCGCAGAAATTTTAGAGATGACCGATCTACCGGAGTACGATCCCGCTCGCTCGGTGATCAATGCTGATTTTAACGCCTCGCGCCCGCGCATTATCGAAGGGGTCGATTACGATAAGGTTTATAGGCTGCAGAAGGAATTTGGCGAGTAAATTAGGTGAAATTTTAAGTCTTTCAGCTGCGCAGAATTTTGCCTCTTAAAATGCGCTCTTATCACAAGCGGCTCGCGCCTTAATTTAGCTTTCGGACGGGCGCGGGCGCGTCAATTTACGCCGCCACGAGCTCTGCGGTAAAATTTCTCGCCGCGGAAGTCTGCCGAGTAAAATTCGGCTTTGTAAAATTTCAAAATTTTGCGGCTAAAATTCCACGGCGCAGAATTTTCCATGCGGTCACGAAATACAAAATCCGCAAAACTTATTTGAATAGGAAAATTTCAAAATTTCAAAATTTAGCGGTGTAAAAATTTATCCGCGCGGCACGGAATTCTACTGCTCAAATTTCACGGCGCAAAACTCCTCAGCACAAAATTTACCGATAGAATTCAGCTCGCAATTTAAAATTTCAAAATTCTAAGCCGCGAAATTTTATGCCGAAAAATTTCACGTTCCAATCGGCACGGAGTATCTGCTGCCCGAGCCGCGCATAAAATTCTACGCTTTAAAATTCCAAGCCATAAAATTTTACGCTACAAAATTTCACCGATAAAATTTTATGTCGCAAAATCCCGCGCCGTAAAATTTAAAAGCGGCTCTTGCTACAAAATTCCGCGAGCTTAATTTACGCTGCCGCAGCGGTATTTGCCTGCTACGAAGGTGATTTTATCGCGGATCTGAGCGATCTGTCTTAGCGCCTCCGCCAAGAAATCTACGTCGCTTTCGTCATGGATGAACGAGAAGCTAGCCCGCACCCAAGCGGGTTTGCGCGACATTTCGGTATCGGGCTGCAAACCGAGTAGATCAAAGCCGTAAGGTGCTGCACAGTCGCATCCTGCGCGGGTCTGGATCTCAAATTTCTGCCCGAGCACCCCGGCTAGCGCGTCTGCGCCGAGACCTTTCATATTAAAAGCAAAGATCGGCACGCGCGGCGCGGCGAGATTGCCGTAAATTTCAATCTCGGGGATTTTTGAAATTTCGTTTATGAAGCGCCTGCAAATCGCCTCCTCGCGCGACTTGATAGCCTCTAGCCCCACGCTTTTACGAAGCTTTAGAGCAAGATAGGTTCGCACCAGCGCGATGATGCCGGGCGTGCCCGCTTCCTCCAAGCGCTCCTTGTCGATTATAAAGCGCTGCGTTTGGGCGTCTGCGTATTTGATCGTGCCGCCTCCCGCGAATGTCGGCTCCTCACCGAGCAAAAGCTCCTTTCGCACCGCCAAAATCCCGCTAGCGCCCACGCCGCCCAAGAGCTTGTGCGCGCCGAAAAATACTCCGTCGCAAAAGCTGGTATCTACGTTTTCGTGCGCGATAAGCGCGCTAGCGTCCACAAACAGCCGCCCGCCGTGCGCTTTAAGCATCAAGTAAGCGCGCTTGTAATCGAGCTTTAGCCCCGTCACGTTCGATGCCGCGGTAAGCACGCCGTAAATTTCGCGCCCTTTGTTTGCGGATAAAATTTCGCCCAAGCGCGCAAAATCCATCAGCCCGCTTGGATCCGGCGGCACGCGCACGACCTCGCAAAGCCCCTGCCGTAGGCTGATCTCCACGGAATGATGCTCAAAAGGCGAGATGATGAAAAGCGGCAGTTGCTTTAAGCTCTCGCGCCGCAAGCCGAGCCTATCTCGCGTCGCGGGCGGCAGGTAGATGCCTAGAATTTCCCAAAGCTTCTTAATCGCCGCGGTCGCGCCAAATCCGCACGAGATCAGGTAGTAGCGCTCCTCGCAGCCCAGAAGCTCCTTGATTTTGGCCCTTGCATTTTCATAGTAATCACTCGTAATCTCGGCGTTGGCTCCGCCTGCGGAGTGGACGTTGGCATATGTTGCAAGCACGCGCTCGATCTCCGCTTCTATAGGGCGATACGCGAGCCCCGAGGCGGCGCAATCGAAGTATTTGATCCCCTCTTTTAAGATGATATTTTCTTTGATCGTTTGAAAATCCAAAGCGCGACTCCAAAATTTTTGCAAATTATATCCAAACTCGCTAAAATTACGCCCGCAAGGAGGACGAAATTTACCAGTTAAAAGACACTGCGCGAAATTTAGGCGATGTTGGTATCGACGCGATTTTGCAGTTTCATTTCGTATTTGACGAGATAGGTTGCATAAGCGGCTACGCGGACGTTTTCGAAGCGATCGAAAATGAAATTTTGCTCTGCTTTGAACATCTCGGCGAGCGCTTTAAATTCGGCGGCGAGTACGAAGAGCAGATCAAAAAGGCGCTGATGAAATTCGCTAGAAGCGACCGCAAAAAAATAGGAATTTCAAAAATCTTGCCGCGGTTTACGGCACAAAAAATCACCGCAGATCTCATAAACGCGAAGTTTTTAATCACCGAAAAATCAAGCGAGCAAAGAGCGCAAAAAGAGCGCAAAAACGACCGCCTCCCGCGCGCGCTGCGCCGCTACCATATCACCGACAAAGTCCATTTTAGCAGCAACTTTGCAAGGTTTTGGTTTAGATTTATCGAGCCGAACCTGCCCGCGCTGCGACGCGGCGAAATAGGGCGCGTGCTAAGCCTGATCAAAGCGGATTTCAACGCCTACGCGGGGCTCGGGTTTGAAATTTTAAGCAAGGAGCTACTCGCGAAGTATCTAAATTTAGAGATTTCGCAAATTTCGAGCTTTTGGAACAAAGAGGTCGAGATCGACATCTACGCGAAATTTGAGAGCTTTTGCGTCGCGGGCGAGTGCAAATACAAGGAACGAAAAATTTCAAAAAACGTACTAAACGAGCTAATGCTCAAATGCGAAAAAGCGCACCTCACGCCCGATCTGCTCGCGCTGTTTTCCAAAAGCGGCTTTAGCGGCGAGCTACGTAACCTAAAAAGCGATAAAATTTTACTCTTTTCGCTCGATGATTTTAAAATTTTACTTTAAGCTGCGCGCCAAAAAAGCCTAGAATATGGCGCGAGCGAGCGGTACCGTGCGCGTACGGTATGCCGCAAGCAAACGAATGAGGCGTTAATGACGAATACGCTATCTACGGGCGGCACGGGCAGAGCATAGGTAAGCACAAGGCATGACAGACGCGCTATTGATAGGCGGTATGAAGGTGTGTTTGAGCGGACGGGGCGCTATGGATAGGCAGACAGCGCGCCATCAGAGGCGCGCGCTATGGCAGCAAATTTTAAACACAATCTGCAAGCAGAAAATCCGCCAAGCGTAAAATGCGAGTTTTTAAAATTCTATCACTAAATTTTAGCACAGGCTTAGACGGTTACGTCACCCACGCACAAATCAGTCACTTGCGAATTTGCCGCGACTATTGATAAAAGCAAACACTCGCTGTTCGCGCACAAACTTCGCGCTTTAAATTCCGTAAATTCAGACTATTTTTTCACCTTAATCACGTATGGGACTGATTTGATCACGCCTTTGGAAAACAGCGTCTTGGTGTCCGCATATACGGCGTCAAGCTCGGCTTTTGAGACGTCCGCATCGCTTACCTGCGCGTCCTTATTATAGTATTTCTCGATCACGTCGATCGCGCCCTTTTGATCGCTCGGAGAGAGGGCCTTCAGATGCTTTAAAATCAGCGCCGATTTGATAAACGCGCTCTTGCCGTGCACCGGCGCAAATATCAATTTTACGTTGCTATTGCGAAGATGCTTCGTGATCCTCTTCATCTCCTCGGCGCAATACGGGCACTCCGGATCGCCCACGATGTAGGTCATATAAGGATTATTTTTATCAAACGACTCGATATAGGCAAATCTCGCAGGATCTATGCTCTTTAACAGCTCAAGCGCGGCAGCGTCCCTGGCGTCCTTTAAAATTTGAGTTCTCATCTTAAATAGCGCCGCGTCTGCCGCGTCCGCGAGCTTGGGCTCCTCGGTCACTGCCACTAGGCTTTTGCCGTCGTCGCTAGCCAAAAACGCCTCTTTTTTCTCGCCCGAGCGGACGATTAGTAAATTTAGCCCGTTTAGCGAGTTTAGCTTGTCGATCGAGATGAGCTGAGCGTTTTTATCATTTAGACTTTGCTTTAGGTTTTTTACGAACTCCGCTTCGTTCGCATTCGCACCGAGCACAAAAGCCGCACACGCAGCCAAAACGTAGATGAGTTTTTTCATAGCTTCCCTCCCCTTAAAATTTCGCCAATTATATCAATTTAAAATAAAATTTGTTATAATCGCGCCTCATTAATTTAAGGAGAAATTTATGGCTTATTCAATGGGCGATCTAAAAAAAGGTCTAAAAATCGAGGTGGACGGAATTCCGTTTAAAATCATAGAATACCAACACGTAAAACCGGGCAAAGGACCTGCTTTCGTGCGCGTTAAAATAAAATCTTTCATCGATGGCAAGGTGCTTGAAAAGACCTTCCACGCGGGCGATAAATGCGAGGCGCCGAATCTTGAGGAAAAAGAGATGCAGTATCTCTACGACGATGGCGAGGCGTGTCAGTTCATGGATACCGATAGCTACGAACAGATCGCGATTAGCGACGAGGACGTGGGCGAGGCGAAAAAATGGATGCTAGATGGTATGATGGTAAATATAATGTTTTACAACGGCAAGGCAATCGGCGTGGATGTACCGCAGGTGGTGGAGCTTAAAATCGTAGAAACTGCGCCAAATTTCCGCGGCGATACGCAGGGCAGCAACAAAAAGCCCGCCACGCTTGAGACCGGCGCCGTGGTACAGATCCCATTTCACGTGCTCGAAGGTGAGGTCATCCGCGTTGACACCGTCCGCGGCGAGTATATCGAGCGCGCAAATAAATAATCCCCCCCTGTTTTTGCGAAATTTTGATTTCGCAAAAATTCCTCTTTCTTTTAAAATTTATAAATTCCAGACGATAAATTTAAACCGCATCGGTTGCGTAAATTTTGATTAAAATGGCTTTTCGAATTTGCCGCAGCATGGATCATTTAATCTAAATTTTGCGTAGCGCCGATCTGGCAAATTTAGGATGGTTTTACGATTAAATTTACGGATTTGAAATTTGAGTATAAAAACGCCCAAAAGCAAATCTTGCGACCCGCTTTCGGGCTTTGAGCTAGGCTGCAACTTTAATTAGATTTAAAATTTCACCTTCACTTGGAAAACGAGGCTTAGCAAAATCTTTATTGAAGAAAAGCTTTCTGCCGTCAACTTCTACTAGAAAGTCTCCGCTGCCACCAGGGACCAACTCGACAACTGCATCTTTATAGACGCTTGTTATTTCATCTCTCACACGGAGAGCTTGCGGTCTATAAGATCAAGAATTACAATAAGTAATTACAACCTTCATCTTTATTCCTTTCTAAAAAAAGTGCCACATTGTAGCCAAACTAGCTTAAATTTTAATATAAAGGCTCAATTTCGCGCGCCTCAGCATTTAAAAATTTATGAGCGAAATTTCGTCGTTTGCAAAGCTCTAAATTTCACTACTGCAAGCTTGAAGCTAGTCCTCAAATTTTAAAATTTCATCGTAGCAGAGATAAAAATCGCAGCCGTGCGCATGGAATTTCTTATCGCCGTGAAAGTGTCCGAAATACCACCGCGCAGGCCTTACGAGCTCAAAGATCCTCTCTAAATACTCAGACGTTTTATCGGGAGTACTTTTGCCGCACCAGAGGTATTCTTTTAAAAATTTCATCGCAAACCCCGGTGCCGTGTGGCTTAGCACCGCATCGATCCGCCCGCCCGCGGCGATGAAATCGCGCGCATTTCGCATCGCGTAGCTAAACTCCTCCTCGCTTGGAATCTCGCGCGCCCACCAGCTAAGCCCCGGTATCCGATGCGCCTTATCGACGCTAAGCGCGCCGCCGAAACACAAAAAATGTCGCCCCGCAATCTCGTAAATTTCGCCGCGTCGCAGCCAAAAAATATTTTCGCCGCCCACGCCTACGCTGCCGCCGAATTTCCGCTCGCGCGGCAGTTCGTCCAACATATCGAAATTTTCGTGGTTGCCGTCGATAAAAAGAAGTGTGGCGGGAAAATATCTTTCTATATTTTTGCGCGCCATAAACTCATCTATCCGCTCGCTCCAAAATAACCCGAAATCCCCGAGCACGATGACGAAATCATCGGTGCTAAGCCCGCTAGTAAAGGCTTTGTTCGTGATTTTGCCGATCTCGTTTATGCCGTGCGTATCACCGCAAAGATATATCATCTGTCTCTCCTTTTTTACTTTCTTAAATTTAACTCGCCGCGCTTTGTCGCAGCCCATGCGAATAGAATTTTAAGCGCTAAATTTACGCGGCACACGCGTCGCAAAAACCCGACTAGCGTTCCGATCCGCAACCACGCAAATTTAATCCAAATTAAAAGCGTAAATTTAGATGACGAAATTTTAAAAGCGCGGGCATCAAGCCTATTACCGAATAAATTTAAAGTCACGGCTTCCGATTTAAATTTCGTGGCGCAGATCTAAGCGGCGAAATCCGAATAGGCACAGCTTTGCTTACTGCCGCTAAATTTTAAATTTAGCGACCAACTTTGTAAATTTTACGGCGAGCCACCTAAATTTAAAGATTAATTTTAAAGCCTGCCGCGCAATTTCGTCGCCAGCGCTGCGCCGATTTTTTCGTAGCCCTCTTTTTGCAAGTGGATTTCGTCAGGGCGGATCAGCCCACGCTCGCGCCAGCCGCGCCAGCCGCCATCCTCATCCATAAGACCGGCTATGTCGTAAAACATTGCCCCTTCGTCTCGCGCTAGATGTGCTAGTACCTCCGCAGCGCGTGAGGCGTTTGGCACTTTAGGGCTTCGCGGCGGCGCTACGAGCAAGATTTTTGCACCGGGAGCTGCGGAGCGAACGGAGCGAAGCAGCCCACGGACGCTTTGGTAGAATTTTTGCTCGTCAAATTTCGGATCCATCGCGTCGTTTGTGCCATAAGCGATAACTACGAGATTGTATCTAAGTCCCGAAAAATCCCTACCAAAGGCATCTGCGCCCCATTTTTCATAGAGGTTGCTAAACGCGCCGTTGCTCGCGCAAGAGTCTGCAAAGCGCGCGTTTTTACGGTAAATTTTATATCCTCCAAGCTCTGCTCCATCACGCAGCGATCGAATTTCGATAGGAAATCTAAGTCGCAGCTTAGAATACTCCCATTTCTGCGGCACTTCTTGCGAAATATACGCGCTTAGCCCACTTGCATCGCGCACGCGAAAAATCTCGCCGCCCTGATCCGATTTATGCAAAATTTCGACGTAAAAATCGCCGCTAAGCTGCTTTAGCTCCAGTCGCACATTAGCGCCTTTTTTGCCGGTAGCGATCACTCCGCATAGCGGGAAATCTGGGTCTTGCTCGGTGCGAGACGAGATCACATTAAAGCCGCTTTGCTTAAATTCTATATTTTCGCTTTTGTGATATTTAGGCATCATTGCAGGCACGAAGCCGACGCTATTTTGCACGAAAAAGCCGTGCCTGAAAGCATCTATCAGCGCGTCGCTTCCTAAGTGCGAATCGCCAAAAAATTTCACTCCAAAGCCCGCAGAGCTTTTTACATTTGCGGAATTTATGCCGCGGACGCCTGCGTTTGCCGCGCATCCGCCCAATAATGCGGCAAATAAAATCACTATAAATTTACTCAACTTCAATCCTTGATAAAATTTCTTTCGCTACCGCTTCGCAACCCTCTTTGCTCATATGAATGCCGTCGTCTTGGCGCACGCGCACGAGCTTGGAGCCGCTTTGCAGATAGGTTTTATAGACGCCTTTTTCGCACACCAGCGGGGTTGTTTGCATAAAATACCCGCCAAGCACCATACTAGCGTCGGCATATATTTGATTTAGCAGCTGCGTTTTCTCCTCAAAATCCGGCTTTTGCATACACGGCATCGCTAGCCACAGCACTCCCGCGCCGTGCGAGTGCGCCGTATCGTAGATCTCGCGCACCCTTGAGGCGTAAAACTCTCGCCAACGCGGCGTTTTAATACCATAGGTTTTGCCGCCCGCGCGGTACTCCCAGACGTCATTGGCTCCCAGAAGCACGACTACGAGCTTAACGCCGCCGTTTTCGCGAAGCGCGGTATCGAGCGTCTTTTGCCAGTCAAAAGATTTCTTGCTCGCAAGCCCCGTCGATTGCTTGCTAAGATCGATCACCCTCAGACTTCGCTTCGGGAAAAATTTCTTAGCGTTCATCCCCACGTATTGCATCAGACTATCGCCCATAAAAAGCACCTCATCGCCTGCATTTAGGCGGATTTTGCCATCGTCGCTAAGCGAAATTTTAGCATCGATCCCCGCGGAGCTTTGCGTCGTTAAATTCTGCTCCAAAGCCTGCGGAACAGGAAGTTGAGAATCGGAATTTTCGCCGCTTTGCAAGGTTGCGCTTGCCGTAACGGAGTTTTGTGACGCAGAGGAGCTGCGCGGCACAGAGCTTGTTGTAGCCAGGCTTTGTGACACGGAATTTTGCGAAGTAGAATTTTTAGAAGCGGAATTTTGTGCGTAAGGCCCCTGCGCAGAATCGCGCGTCTTTAAATGATGCGTAGAATTATTTAAAGAGGAATTCTTTGCAGCATGAGCTTGCGGCTTGCTATCTTGCGGTTTAACGCTTTGCGAAGCATCGTGATCTCGCGCCCTCGTGCTTTGCAAAGCTTGATTTTCCGCCATGCGATCTTGCGCAGATTTTTTAAAATTTTCGCTTCCGCTATGCGGACTTGCGTCCTCATCCTTGCTAAGATCCTCGCCTTTGATACGCTGCTCTAGCTTATCTGCGACATTTGCAATCTTTTCGTAGATCTCTCCGCCTACGCGAAACGGCGAGCGGCGCAGCCATTCTTCCAGCCCAAAGTCATCGTGAAATCGCTGCTCCAAATAATAAAGCAGCGAGCCTTGCATAAAAAATGCCGAGAAAAACAGCGCAAAAAGCAGAGTCGAAACAAACCTAAGCATCTAAAATCCTGCGTAGATGAAATTTGGAATTCCGCTTGGCATCAGCGCGAAAATCAGCGTGAATATCACGCCGAGCGCGAGAGCTTTAGGCAAAAACGGCAGCTCGGCAAAAAGCGCGATCAAAGTATCTTTAAGAGCTGAGATTTTAGGATAAACAAAAATCCCCGCTAATATCACCGCCAGCACCGCTAGCTCACTAATATCTCCGAAAGCTCGTGCGCGGGTAAAAGCGCCCAAAATCGCCGCCGCATCTGGAAGGGAATTGGCGAAAAAAATCCAAGCGAAACTTACAAAAATATAGGTGCAAAATAGCGCCAAATGTGGATTTAGCGGCTTTACGCCCACTTTGGCAAGACATTTTAAAAATACAAGCGCCACTCCGTGCAAAAGCCCCCAAATCAAAAAATTTAATCCCGCGCCATGCCAGATACCAGATAGCGCAAACGCGATTAGCAAATTTACGCAGGTGCGCGTAAAACCCTTGCGCGAGCCGCCAAGTGGGATATAAATATAATCGCGTATAAACGTGGATAAGCTGATATGCCAGCGATCCCAAAACTCGCCTAGGCTCTTAGCCGCGTAGGGCATATTAAAATTCTGCGGCAGCTTAAAGCCCATCGCAAGCCCAAGCGCTCGTGCCATATCGATAAAGCCGCTAAAATTCGTATAAAGCACCACGCCGTAAAGCAGCAGTGCAGCTAGAATTTGCGCCGCGGAGGACTCAGGCTCGTCGCCGTAAACGCCTGAAATCACATCACTATAATACGCGCCCAAATAGCCGCTAATAAGTAGCAGCTTAACTAAGGCAAAAATTATAAGCACATAAATTTCATCGGCATTGCCAAAGTGCTTGAAGCGATCAAACTGTGGCAGCACTGGCTCTACGCCCTTAGCCGCGCTAGCGCGTCCGATAGGACCCATTACGACGCTAGGGAAAAACGCCAAAAAGCACGCCAAGCTCAAAAAGCCCTGCTCACAGCATTCGCGCCTATAAACCGAGACAAAATAGGTGATTGACATAAAAACATAATATGAAATTCCAAGCGGAAACGCCACGCTATCTACGGCACCTAGGTGCAGCGCGGCAAGCGCGGCATTGAAAAACTCCCTGACGTAGCCGTAATATTTAAAAAACGCAAGAAAAAATAAGCCGCCAGCAACCGCCGCAAGCATCACCGCACGCGCCTTCGCAGTGGGTAATGGGAGTTGCCTCGCTAACCCCGCTTTTTGCACCTGCTTTGCTATGCCAGCTTGTTTTGCTGCGCTCATCTGCTTGGCTGCCGCTTTACGCGAGAGCTTTTTCTTATGCGAAGACTGCTTTGCGGGCGGTATAGCTTTTGTGACTACGCGATTAGCGCGCGCGATACACACCCCTGCAAAATATACGAAAGCACTATAGGCTGCAAGCACTAGCGCAAAGCGCGGATTTATGGAGCACATAAAGCCGTAGCTTGCCAGCAGGATCAGAATTTTTTGCGCGAAAATGTGATTTTTGAGCGTCCAATAAACGATTAAAAACGCTAAAAAAACAAGGACAAACTCAGGCGAAAAAAATGTCATTCAATCTTTCCAATTTAAATTTTTAAAGCTCTTGCGGCTTTTAAACGCTTGCGGTGCGAAATTTATACGAAGCAAAAAAGCCAAAAACTTTTTTAATCGCTTGCAGCGCGAAATTTTATGCGCAGGCGCGGCATTACGCCATTAAATGCGCGAATAAATTTAACGTCCAAACCCTTAAATTTCACGGGCACCTTGCATGCGAGCCCTTGCCGCGTGAGCGAAATTCCGCCACAATGGTAAAATTTGAAACGCAAATGAGGGCTCGACGCATGAATAAAATTTTTAAATGCGCTGAGCGGTTTGCATCAAATTCTTACAAAACCTCGTAAACGCAGTCTCGCAGGTTCTACCCGCAGGATTTCAAAATAAGCGCCTTTTGAAATCATGTTATATAAATTAGACGCGCGCGATGCCGCTAAAATCCTACGAAATGAGATGAGCCACACTTCATCACAACCATGAGGGCTGAAATTCTACAAAGCAAAATTTTAAAAGCCAAAAATTTTGCAGCGATAATAGAATTCCGCCCGTTAAAATCTGCCGCGTGAAATTACTAAGTAAAATCTCACTTTAAGGCGTGATAGAAACCATCTAAAAGCTGCGCCTTATGAGCCAAAATCATAGCTTTTAATTTTTACCGCAAATTGCAGACCTGCGCCACCATAAAGCCCCTTTTAAAATTTTGTATCAACGCAAACGCACCTTACGCTAGCCTCGCTCTTTCTTGCAAAAAACACAAGTTAAAATCAATGAGCTTTGCATCGTAAATTTTAGCTCTAGACTCGAATTTTAGCGCGACAACGCAACTTCAGACTCGCCAGGCAAAATTAGTCGTAAATTTCAATGCGGCTACATAGATTTTGACTTGGCTGAAATTTAACGTAGCAGAGCCGAATCTCGCTTCGCAATCCAGCCATTCTAACGAGATAATGTAAATTTTAATTTGTAATTTAAAATTTCTAGCGCAACGATACCGGCTTTGGCTCGCGTTTTGAAATTCTAATTTAGCGGCGCGAGTAGCTCATAAAACGCCGCGTAAAATTGCAAATTTCAGCGTTTTTTATTCGGCTAGCGAAGAGATCTGTGTGCGCAAGAACTGATTTGTGAAAATTTTAAAATTTTATCGCTTGCCCCAGCCCGCCTTCAGGGCAATCGCGATAAAATTTACGCTCTGCGTCTCAAGCAAGCGAGTAGTTGCGATGAAATTCCGAGCTAGCAATCGAGATAAAATTTTACGCCACATTTTCAAGAAATGCCCGTCTCTGTGCGTCTGTAAAAGCCGTAAAGCCTGCACTAAATTTCATATTGCTGCATTACTTAGCGGCTATCAAATATGCTTGCCAAGCAGACGCGTAGAAATCTCTCACCGTCCTTTCATGCTCGTTCGAAGTAAAATTTCGCACAAATATTTTAGTGGTCCATACTCGAAATAAACGTTCCACATAATTCTATCGCAAAACGGCTGCCGGGCGGAATTTTGCCCAGCAGCAAAGTCTTTTTCTTGCGCGAAATTTACCCCTCTGCGCGGATGATCCTAACCGCTTCGACCATATTTTTTAGGCTAGGGCGGACCTCCTCCCATTTACGGGTTTTTAGGCCACAGTCCGGATTGATCCACAGCTGCTCTTTAGGAAGCACCTCAAGCAGCGCGCGGATCTGGCTTACGAGCTCCTGCACACTAGGAATTCGCGGACTATGGATGTCGTAAACGCCCGGACCGACCTCTTGCTTATAGCCGACTGATTTGAAAACTCGAAGTAGCTCGTTGCCACTGCGAGCGGTCTCGATGCTTATGACGTCGGCATCCATCGCCTCTATCGTTTTGATTATGTCGTTAAACTCCGAATAGCACATATGTGTATGGATCTGCGTGTGAGCGCTTGCGGCGCTGACGGCGAGCTTAAAGGCGCTGACGGCAAATTTTTCATACGCAGGGATATTTTCCGCGCGTAGCGGATAGCCCTCTTTAAACGCAGCTTCGTCCACCTGAACGATCTTGATATCTGCGTCTTGCAGATCCGAAATTTCATCAAAAATCGCAAGTGCGAGCTGTTTTACTATCTGCTCGCGAGGCTTATCGTCGCGCACGAAGCTCCAGTTCATCATCGTAACAGGCCCCGTTAGCATGCCCTTCATAATCTTTTTAGTACGGCTTTGAGCGTATTTGATCCACTCCACGGTCATTGGTTTTGGGCGGCTCACGTCGCCGAAAAGTAGTGGCGGTTTCACGCAGCGGCTGCCGTAGCTCTGTACCCAGCCGTTGGCGCTAAACGCGTATCCGCTCATCTGCTCACCGAAATACTCGACCATATCGTTGCGCTCAGGCTCGCCGTGAACCAGCACGTCTAGACCAATCTCATCTTGAAATTTAACGCAGTCGTCGATGTAAGCTTTGATGTCACGCTCGTAGGCTTCGCGGCCAATTAAGCCCTTTTTATAGGCGTTGCGAACCTGGCGAAGCTCGGCAGTCTGCGGGAAGGAGCCGATCGTAGTGGTAGGCAAAATTCCATATCCGAGCTCTTTTTTTTGAACTTTGATGCGATCCTCGTAGCGATCGGTGCGCTCGAATTTATTTAAATTTGCGGCACGGCTTTGCACTCGCTCATCATGAATAAGCGGCGAGCTAGCGCGAGTTTTAGCGGATTTTTGATTTTCCTCGTAAGCCTTCATGCCGTGTTCGCACATCGGAATTTCAAAGAAAAGATGGGTTAAAATCGAAATTTCGCTTAGTTTTTCGACCGCGAAACTTAGCCAGGATCTGATCTCGGTGCTTAGCTTGTCCTCATATTTTAGCGTAAAAGGCACGTGCAAAAGTGAGCAGGAGGTGCCCACATAGATGCGCTCCTTAGGAACGTAGGCTTCGATGGCTTTGAGCTGAGCGAGCTTTTTGTCGATGTCGCTCTTCCAGATATTACGCCCGTCGATCACGCCCGCAAAAAGCACGGTCTTAGCGTCTTTTAAAGCTTGAAGCTCTTTTTTGATATTCTCTTTGCTTGCGTAAACAAAATCAAGCCCGATCGCCCAAACATCAGTCTTTACTATCTCGCGTACGGCCTCGGTCGCATGCTCGAAATAGGTCATAAAGATGATTTTTACGTTGCTTGCAGCCTTGCTTAGGCGCTGATAAATCGGTGCTATCTTTGACGCCAACTCAGCCGCGCGATCCGTCACGAAGATCGGCTCGTCGATCTGAACTATAACCTTGCTATCAAGCTCGCTAAGAAGCTTTAGCAGTTCCTCGTATTTCGTGGCAAGGGCATCTAAATGCGCGAGTGGATCGCTTTTATCACTTGATTTGCTAAGCGCAAGATAGGTGATAGGTCCGATTAAATTTATCTTTAGCGCGCAGGAATCCTTAAAATCGTTATTTTTCGCAGCTTTGTACTCGCTTAAAATTTTACTAGGATTTAGGCTAAATTCCGTATACGCCGAGATCTCAGGCACGATATAGTGGTAGTTTGTGTTAAACCACTTCGTCATCTCCATCGCGACTGCGTCTTTGCTGCCGCGCGCCATCGCAAAGTACTGCTCATGTGCCGAAAGGGCCATAAAGCGCTGCGGGATCACGCCGAAAAGCACACTGGTATCGAGCATCAGATCATAGTATGAAAAGTCATTTACGCTAATTAGGCCGCTCCAAGCGTCCAGCTGATATTTGATGTGGCGATCTTTTAGCTCTGCGGCGACTCGCTCTAGCGCGTCATAATCGCACTTGCCCGCCCAATAGCTCTCCAAAGCCTTCTTTAACTCGCGCTGCTCTCCGATACGCGGAAAGCCCGTAACGTAACTCTTCATCTCTATCCTTTAAGTAAAATTTTGATATGAAAATATTGATTTTATCTAAAATTTCTTTTGCCGTCATTAAAATTTTAATCTAATCTCGAAAATGAACGAAATTTTATCCAAAAGCGCAGGGGTGGAATTTAGCCAATAAAATCTGAAATGGAATTTTTATCGACGAAATTCTATGAGTTAAAATTTGATGATGGAATTTGAAGACGTTAAATTCATCATAATTTAAACCTCATCGCAAGATTCTACTAAAACTTAGTAAAGCCTTGCGACGAAGCTAGCCTTACCTGATACACCGCAAAGCCACTGAGCATCAAGGCTCTATGAAAGCAGTGCAACGCCTCAAATATGAAAATTCTTAGAATTTATAATTATATCCTGCGTAAACGCCGTATTTTTTACCGTCGTTATCTTCGATATAATCGCCGTCTTTGTACCACGCCTTGCTTGCTTTAAAGCCCATTTCAATCTCGCTATTGGAGCCAAACTCATACGCAGTACCTATCTTGCCGCCCAAAATGAAGCCGCCCAGCGTATCGTCCGCTCTAACCCAGCCGCCATTGCTATAGTCTATTTTAACTTCAGTATCTAAAACCGAAAGCCCAGCGTAAGCGCCTAGGATAAGCTTAAATCTACCGAAAAGCTCCGGCGTAAAATCCGCACCAGCTACGAAATCGTGTGTGCTCCATTTAACCTTTCTTTTCGAATTGGCATTCGAGCTAGAATCCTCGCCCTTAAATCCGTAAAAATACCCGCCGTAGGCCCTAAACGTGCCGAAGTCATATCCGGCTTTAACGCCGATTTGCGGCTGTCCGTCATCAAAACCTGCGGCTTGGTTTTTGAAATTATATCCGCCTTCGCCGCCTATGAAAAGACCCTCCGCCATCGCGCTTACTGCAGCTAAAGAGCTAAGAAGGGCCACTTTTGCAACTAAATTTCTCATTTTTACTCCTTTTGGTGAAATTTTATCTCAATGATAGCGACACGCTTCGAAACCTAGGCTAAATTTAAAGTAAATACATAATATTTACGATTTTTAGTGACAAAATTTTGAAGTATTTTTATAACTTATTTATAACCAGTATAAATTCTAAATCTAAGCATATAGCTTGCATTATAAATTTTATCGCTTAGTAACATACGCTTTGTAAAAGCATAATGCAATAAGAATTTACGCAATATTCCTCTGAATATAAATTTATCTTAATAACTTGTAAATCCGCGCATAATTACTTAAATAAACGGGCTCAAACAGATCTTTATCATAGTTTTCCAGCACAAAAAGTTGGATAAAGGCTGACTCAAATACCTTTTTATCTAAGATTAAAATTCTTTGGTAATCCGGTAAAAATATAACGAACAGATCAGAGCTTTCATCTACCTGCTTTGATAATTTAACGAGTTTGCCGTCTACTTCGCCTACCTGATAATAGGAATTGATAGGTTCCTTTTTGCCGTTAAAAATTAGATATTCCGGATCGGCGCTAGGTAGCGTGCACTCATCATTTACTATGATACTCACTCCATCTTTACCCATTCTAATATCATAACCCACATGAATAAATGGTGTCCAAGACTCTTTACCTGTTTCTATATCTACAGTAGAAAATTTTAAAATATTGGGCAATATATCTATCATGTGCGGTACAAAATAATAATATATATCCCTAGTTTTCCGTGGAAGCTTGAAATTCTTATCACTCAAAGAACTTAAGAATTTATTGATATCGGCTTCGCCATAATCTTTTTGAATTTGATATAGATTTAGTTTAAATTTATCTTCCAGTTTAGGATCAAATTTTTTACCTTGCAACTTTTGTATATATTCGACATTAAGCCTTGCCATATTAGCAGAGCTTACCTCATCTTTATTAAAGGAAAACGCACTCATAAAAGTGTATTCTCCTGCCTGTCTACCTCCGGGATCAGCTACTACTTTTACATCGGAGTAATATCTGATTAAATATCCGTAATCCCACCACGATAGCACATAATCCTCCCTGCTAGCCTTATTTTTTAGCTCCGCAAGAGGCATTATGGAGTCTTTCGTAAGCGTAGGCGCAACTCGGAATTTATAAATAAAATCTATGCTAGGCATTAGCGCTAAACAGGTTAAAATAGCCAACAAAGTACTTCTAAGCCAGGTACGTATTTCAAAGTAATTCAGCGTGAAATATATAAAATAAGCAAATCCAAGCGCTATCATCGGTGTAGCGTACATTGTAAAGCGAGTTCCACCGAAAAGTGCTAAAACTCCAAGCGCTATCATCGGCAAGGTTAAGATGAACGAACGGAATTTTATCAACAATAGAGCCAGTCCCCCTACTGCACATATAAATATAAATAGATGCCCACTAGATTCAAGCACAAATTTCATGAAATTAGCGTTTTCTACCTCATTAACCGTATTCCTAACGCCATAGAAGTAGAAAATTTCCTCTTTGCTTACATCCTTTAAGATGTAAGCTTTAAGCTGCACTGCTATAGGCACAAGTCCGCCGAATATGACGAACGTAATTACGGCGATCGTACCCAAAATCCAAAGAGCTTTTTTGCTTTTATGGCTTGGAATTTTAATCATTAAAAAATATAAAAACGCAATTAGTGCAATCTTAAGCAATAAAATATAATTTACAATTATTGTCTCGCCTTCGTAATACGCGCCAAATTTTATAACCGCTGCGACCATAAGAATAATCGCTTTGTAATTTTCCTCATTGTGTCTATTAAAAATCAAAGTATAGATTAAAAATATCACTATAATCGCCATATTTAGTGAATACGAGCTAGGATACCACCAATCATAAATCACCGTAAAAACGGTAGGTAAAGCAAAGCCGCTCTGCTCGCTTCGCCCTATGAGCCTAATCAAAGCCCATAGCGTTAGCAGCGGCAGAGTAACATTTAACATATCGCTATCGAAATACCCACCCAAGGTTCTAATATAATACCCTGGCAGTATGCAAGCAAGCAGCGCCGCGATGATGCCGGCGCCCAGGATCTTATACTCTCTTGCTATTAAAATAATCGGTACGGCCACTAGCGGCGCCAAAAATACGCTCATATAGATCGTAATGCTGTTTAAGCTGACAGGTAAAATTTTGCTAATTAAAAATGCCAGAGTTGGGATCGACGCGCCGTACGGGCTAAGATCGCCAGTTTGATGAAAGCCCGCTATCATATCGCGCGCGCCCTCGGCATTGGCAAAAGCGTCATTTGTAGTCATGATGAGCTCGCCGTCAAAGGAAAACTGCTCGATCCCGCTCGCCCAATATATCCAAAAAAACCTACACGCCATGCCGAATATATAAACCAGCGTCATGATCAGAAAAATATCCATGCGGGAGTATTCGCCGTTTGTAATTCTAAATTTTTGCATCTTTTTCCTTGATTTACCGTTTGAAGTACCGAGCGGCAGGGTTAAAATTTGCCTCTACAAATTTTACTCGCTTTATCGCGCCCGCGCTACGTTTTTAACGGCATTGTTTAATTTCCGTTTATTATAGCAGAATTTACCTGATTTACGATGCAAGATGTAGAAATTTATACGACAAATTACTGCGGGGGGCGCGAGCAAACCGAAATTTAATCCATTTTACTCGCGCTATAAAGTATCAAAATTTACGCGATTTAATACGCGTCGCACATAAATTTACAGACGGTTTTCGTGCGCAGATTAAGTATGATCGAGCTTAGGCATCTGCCGTCCTTGTTGCCGCTTAGCAGGCGCACGGCGTCGCCCTCTTTCCACTGCTTGCTGTCGCCCTCGATCGTCCTGTAATGCGCGCCGTTAATGACAAGCGACTCGCCGCCCTTTAGCGTTTTATCGATCTTTAGATCGCTTGCGATCTGGCTTAGATCGCCTTTTAGGGCATTTGCGATTAGTTTTTCCTCGGCCTGCTCATGCGTCTTCATCGAGCTTTTAGCAAAGTCCGGCACCTGCACAGTTTCGGTCTGAGCCGAAGCAAACACGGCGAGCACGCAAGCAGCGTAAATTAGTTTCATATTTTCTCCTCGGTTTTTTCAAAATTTCGGCGATTATAGCAAAGTTTACTTAAAAATTTCGGTCTAAATTTAGCTAGAGTTTAAATTTAAGAAAGCGCCCGTCTGTTTAAAACAGAGCCGGACTCGATGGCAAATTATAAAATTTCGCCGCAATTTAAAATTTACTTATTAAATATGCAGCAAGCGCGCTTAGCCAAACAAACAGCGCTATGATCCAAAACATCACTCGCGGCGTACCCGCGGAAAATGCCGCAAGCATCGCCGAGGAGAGTATTCCTCTGCCGTATTGCAGCAAGCCTATGAGTGCGGTGGCATTCGAGCGTGAGGCGGATTTTGGGGATGCTAGTTGTGTAACGGAAAGCGGCTAAAACTTTGCTGCTGTTAACTTCAAATTTCTTTTAATCCAAATAAATTATATCAGTTGTCTTGAAACGACTTGCCCAATTTTCTATGGTTTTTGGAATTTTATTTTTGTATCTTTGTTCTGTTGTAAAGTAGTATACTTTTTCTGCATCAGAGTAGGCACCCCAAATTTCTTTATTATCATCTATTATTAAAATCGCAGCATAGTCACTATAGAATCCTGGAACAAATGCGTCAATTATAGTTGCTTTAAAGTCATCAAGATTATCAATGCATACACTGCTACTACCAAAGCATTTTAAAAAATCATCCCATTTGGATTCCGGACTATAGTTTTCTAAATCATGTTTTTCATCTTTAGTGATTAATGCATATATTTTTGATAAAACAAAATCATCTATGATGTCATCATAAAATGTAAAAATATCCTTTTGAAATTCATAAATACCGTCGAAATATGCACCTATGCCACACAAATTTTGACAGTTTATCGGATCTATTTGAATTCCGTCTTTTATTTTCACAAATTTAATTTTACTTTCGCCTTCTTCGAATATAGCTTCATTTTTTGATATAAATTTGGCATATTCATTTCCCAATATACCCAAATATGCTCCATTTTGAACCATTAAATCAAAAATAAAACCATTTTGTTTTACGTCTTTTATAAATAAAGAGCCCGTATTGCTAGGCACGATACTATCTCGCTCCCATTTACCCCACCATCTTTGATTAAAAACTAATCCGATTTTCTTAATAAAAAAATCTACTATCTCTTTTGGTGTTTTATTTTTGGCACTTATATATGCTAAATTTTCATTAAGACCAGGCAACTCTGTATTATCAAATTTAACTGGAAGTATATATTCTTGGTCTATTTCGTTTAACGCTCTTACTTGAACAGATCTATATTCATGCCTGGTCCACTTTTTATTTTTATATTGCTCGGAAATAAAAACTATTGTGTATTTAGCCTTATTTTGATAGATATCTTGAAGGTATTCAAATAAATTTTTACCCCAAATTTCATCTTGGTTAAAATCATCATAAAATACTTTTACGCCAAAGTTTTTAAGAAAACTGGCAACTTCTTCTACATACTCTCTATTTTCTCCAGCAAATGACAATGCTACATCATACTCGTATATTTTATTTTGTTTCATATTTATCCTTTATGGTTTATATAATGTAAAAAATTAAATTACAAGTATATTATAAGAGTATCACTCCGCTTCATACCTCTCGCCGGGTTTCATTTCTATCATCTCCCACGGTAAACCCTGCTTATTTAGCTCATCCATGAAAGGCTTGGCGTCGAAATTTTCCATATTAAAGACACCCTTTCCGCTCCAGATACCCTTTGCCACCATCATCGAGCCGATCATCGCAGGCACGCCTGTGGTGTAGCTAACGGCCTGTGCGCCCGTCTCGGCGTAGCAAGCCTCATGGTCGCAGACGTTATAGATGTAGACTTGGCGCTCTTTGCCGTCTTTGAGCCCGCGAATCACGCAGCCGATGTTGGTTTTACCCTTCGTTCTAGGGCCTAGCGACGCAGGATCAGGCAGTAGCGTCTTTAGAAACTGTATCGGCACGATTTTGGCGCCGTTATGCTCGACCTCGTCGATACGCAGCATGCCGACGTTTTCTAGGCATTTCATATGCGTGAGGTAGCTCTGTCCGAATGTCATGAAAAAGCGGATTCGCTTCAGCCCTTTGATGTTTTTTACTAAGCTTTCTAGCTCCTCGTGGTAGAGCAGGTAGCTGTCTTTGACGCCTACTTTCGGGTAGTCCCATTTGAACATGATCTGCATCGGCTCGGTTTCTTTCCACTCGCCGCGCTCCCAGTAGCGGCCTTTTGCGCTTACTTCGCGCAGGTTGATTTCAGGGTTGAAATTCGTCGCGAACGGATAGCCGTGATCGCCCGCGTTGCAGTCTAGGATATCGATCTCGCCGATCTCGTCAAAGAGATTTTGCTGCGCGTAGGCGCAAAATACGTTCGTCACGCCAGGATCAAAGCCGCTTCCTAGCAGCGCCATCGTGTTTGCGGCTTTAAACTCGCCGTCCTTCGCCCACTGCAGCTTGTATTCAAATTTGGCGGTGTCCGGGTGCTCGTAGTTTGCGGTGTCGATGTATGGAATGCCGGCGCGAGAGCACGCGTCCATTAGCGTTAGGTCCTGGTACGGCAGCGCCACATTTAAAAGCAAATCGGTGCCCGTTTTTTTGATTAAATTTACGACCGCGTCGGTGTGGTCCGCGTCGATCTGGGCGGTGCCAATTTGCACGCCTAGGCGGTCTTTGATAAATTTAGCGATCGCGTCGCACTTACTTTTGGTGCGGCTTGCAAGTGTGATTTTTGTAAAAACGTCCGCGTTCATCGCGCATTTTATGGTCGCGACTTGGCTCACGCCGCCCGCGCCTATGATTAAGATATTTGACATTTGGGCTCCTTTAAATTTTAAATTTTGCTGCAATTTTAGCAAATTTAAGATGAATTTTAAGAGGCTAGGTGTAATTAATCATAAAGTTTGGCTATGGCTAGCACGGCGCACAAACCAGTCATAACAAGAGCGTCGAAAGCGGCACGGCGTTAAAATTTTACGCGGATAGCAGCATACCGATTGACGGCAGCACGAGATTAAATTTACCGCCCTGCATCGCGCGATAAAATTTTTAAGCTTTAAAGCGCTCGTTTAAATTTAACGTTCCGCGGCAAGGCGTGGATAATTTAAAATTTAAAGCTCGCCCGCTTCGCCGCTAAATTTATCGCGCTTCTTGCCCAGGCGCGCAGCAAACCGCATACCGCAGCTAAATTTAGCGCTTTAGCGAACAGCGGTTTAAAAAGTAGCAAGCCGGACAAAATCCCGTGACGCCCACGATAAAGGGCACCAGTCCGATCAGTCCCCACCAGCTGCCAAACACGACTCCGGCGATCATTATCGCTAGCCCGATCAGCGCTCTTATTATCCTAGTTTTTCTGCTTAGCATTGCGTTTTCACTTCTTTGTTTTTACATTTTGCACGTATTAATGCTTAAAAATTTTTAAAGTAAGCAATGGCAACAAACCGCCATCTAGCGTATCATCTTTGAGCTCGCCTTCCTACATACGCGCCTTGGTTAAATTCGGCTTCGTTTAATTATCTTTTCTTTTGCGTAAAAGTGCGATACAACAAAATTTATGTGCCTAAGAAATAAAATTTTATGCGAGCGATTTAAAATTTTGGCAAGCGTAAAATAAGGTGAACTCGAATGCCGGCGGGCAGTAGGATAAAATTTGCGTATCGAGGGATAAAAATTTGTACGCAGCTTTAAATTTGGAATTACGATAAATTTTAACCGAGCGGAATTCTATCGTCACAGAAAGCTTGTCTAAATTTAGCTCGCCGCGTGTTTTAGGGGGTTTAAATTCAGACGCTGCAGCAAAAAAGCGTAGTGCGATATTTACGATCGAGGCGGCACCGATCTTGCGCCGCACCGCTAAAATCAAATTTCGTAGCGATAAATTTTGCCGAAATTTTCATCCAGAGTGTAGCTAAACTCGCCGCCTGCGTAATAGATTGTCTCGCCGCTCTCCAGCTCAAAGCGCTGATATACGCGCAGCACGACCTCGTTTTCGCTGATGCCTTGGACATGGATAAAGATATCACTCTTTCTGCCCGCGGTCATCGCCATTTGGTAGAGCTGATTAAATAGTGCATATTCCGGATCTTTCTCGGCATCCTCTTGGGATAAAAAGCCCTCCAGCACGCCCAGCATCTCCGCGCGAAATTCCGTCCTGGCGCGCGCATAGGCGTTTTGGATATTTTCGATCTGGTTGGTATCGAGTAAATTTAAAAGCGAATGTTTGCCCACGTAAAGCGTCGCGCTCGATGTGATTTTGCCGTCCTTATCGGTCACTAGTCGCAGAGCTTTCTCTACGCGCCACAAGGCCTCTTTTAGTTCGAGCCCGCTTTCAATTTCAATCTTCATCATAGATCCTTTATCAAGAATGCGGAATTTTAGCGTGAAATTTTAAATTTTAAAGACAAACTTCGTGATCAGATACGCCATATACAGCATCAAAACTCCCACGAGCGCGTCGATTATGCGCCACGCTCTGCTGCTTGCAAAAAGCTTCGAAAGCGCCCCTGAACCGTAGCCCAAGCCGAAAAACCACGCAAACGATACGAACATAACTCCCGCGTAAAACCACGGCTTTTGGGCATCTACGATCGTAGCGCCGAGCGAGCCCACGACCACGACGGTGTCTAAATACACGTGCGGATTTAGAAGCGTCACCGCAAGAGCTTTGGCTACGACGGGCGCCAGCGGGCTATTTGCAGAGTTTTGAATCTTGGCAAAATGCGAGCCTCTGTAGGCGCTAAAAAACGAGCTTAGAGCGTAGCAGAGCAGAAATATAACCCCGCCTATGCCTAAAATTTGGGTAAGAAGAGAGTCTTGCTTAAGAGCGCCGCCGATTAAAAATATCCCTACGGCCGTAAATACGGCATCGCTTAGCGCGCAAACCATGCAAACAGCCGCGACGTGGTTTTTCGCAAGGCCTTGGGAGATGACGAAGATATTTTGCGCGCCGATAGCAACGATGAGCGAGAGCATCAGCGCGGCTCCTTGCAAGAAAATTCCGATCGATAAGGAGTTCAAAGCCGCGCCTCTACTTGTTTTTACTTTCGCAGGCGGAGTTTCGCATCGCGGTATCGACGGCATCATAGCTAGCCGCTGCCGCACTTTCAGGCGCAGCGTCAGATCCATTATCGCCCGCGAGAATTTTAGGCGCGGAATCCTCGGCGCCTGTGAAATTTTCGCCCGCGCTGGCGCTATTTAAGGAAGCGGCACCATTCGGCGCGGCGGAGCTTTGTTCGTTTAAATTTGAAGCGCCCTTCAAATTCTGCGCGCCGTTTGAATTAGCGGCGCTATTAGAATTTTGCACGGTGAAATCCTGTGCCACGCGGAAATTCTGCGCGCCTAAATTTTCATCTAAATTTTGTGCGTCGCAGGAATTTTGCGAAGCGGAATTTTCATCGCGAAGGTTTTTAGTTTTAAAATTTCTACCGCTACCCGCGCTTTTTTTAAAGCCCTTAGCGCCCTTGCGAGCTTTTGAGGCGGCTTGCTCTTCCTCAGAGCTTTGCGAAAGACCCGCTTTTTCGCGCAAAATTTTACTCAGCTCGTAGATCGAAATTTCAAACGAGCCAGGCAGCGTGGCCTCCGTGTCACTGTAAAATCGTAAAAAATTAAAGCGGTCCTGTGCCTGCGGCGCTTTTTTGAATACAAAATTTAAAAGCTCCGTTTTGTTTCTGCCTGCGACGAAGGTTTTGGTGCCTAAATTTGCGATATCTTTGTATTTGAAGCTCTCGGAATTTGCGCCGCGCACGATTGTAAGGGCGTCCTCGCCGATCTGCAAATAATTTTTAGCGCCGAGTCTGAGCGCGCAAAAAAACGCGCAAAATGCCGCCACTACGGAAGCAAAAAGCGCCGCGCCGCCAAAGCCCGCGTGGTAGCAATACCCGCTAGCGAGCGCCAAAATCGCCGATCCCGCCAGCGTCATCGCTACGGGCTTTTTATTCTCTTTTACTATCATCTTCCCTGCTTAATCAGTTGTCTTATATATTCGTAAATTTTAAAATTTAGCGCATCCATTACCGAGTCTTTAGAGCCCGGATTTTTGATGCTTTGGTAGTTGAGGTTCGTTACGTAGTCCTTCCACGCACCCTTGCTTTTAACGCTTATGTAGAGGCTAATCTGCGAGTCGTAGAAATAATCTCTGTAATAATCGTCGTCGTCCCACGGATCATAACCGAACGGCATCCCCCAGCCCACGCCTACGCCCGTATATCTGTAATATCTGCCAAATCCCATACCAAAGCTAAATCTTGGATTATCCCACGATCTGCGCGAAAAATCCGCCTTGCGGAAGTAGTTTAGATTGCCGCCGATTTGGACGTTCGCCGCGCCTTTATTTACGACCTTAAATCCGTCCGCACGCAGATGCTGGATCACTGCTTGGGTTAAATTTGAATCCGTCGTAGAGGTATTGGTGAAATTTACGCTTATGAGTTTATCCTGCGGAAATTCCATAATGTGAAGCGGCTCGGAAGTGCGCACAATGCCGCTATTTACGGGCACATTTTTAGAGCAACCCGTAAAAATCAAAAACGCCGAAATGACCAAAAAAAGTGAAATTTTATTTTTCAAGACAGATCCTTTCGCTTAAGATTTCAAATCCTAAATTTGAGTGATTGTAGCATAAATTTAAAATTTTAATGTCAGCAAGAGAGGATTTTTTGAAATAACTTAGCGGCAAATAGGCAAGAGCGAAATTTTTAAATAAAATTTTGCGCCGAGCGACCGCTAAATTTAAAGCTGTCGCTCGGTTGAAATTTCTGTGAAAGGAAGCGAAATCTTAAACCGGAGCGTTTAAAATTCCACAATCTTATAGGCTCACGCCGCGCGTAAGTACGCGCTTGCGATAAACCTCCGAAACTCTGCTCGCGTCGCCCACGATTAGAGCGTTCGTGCAGCAGATCGCCGCACAAATCGGAACCTTGCCCTCTGCGATGCGGTTTTGACCGTATTTATGCAGTTCCTCGTGCGAAAACGTAGGCTCCGGTCCACCCGCGCACATAGTGCACTTATCCATCGCGCCTTTGATACCGAAAGCTCCGTCTCTAGGGAATTGCGGAGCGCCAAACGGACACGCGTAAAGGCAGTATCCGCAGCCGATACATTTATCTTTATCGTGTAAAACGACGCCGTCGGTTCTGATATAGAAGCATTGAACCGGGCAAACCTGCGCACAAGGCGCGTCGGTGCAGTGTTGGCAAGCGATAGAGCTTGAAACCTCCTGCCCCTCTATGCCCTCGTTTAAAGTAATAACCTTGCGCCTATTGATCTGCACGGGAACCTCGTGCGCCGAGCTGCAGGCTACCTGGCAACCATAGCAAGCGATGCAACGCTCGACATCGACGTAAAATTTTAATCTTGCCGGCATTTTATCTCCTTATGCTCTTTCTAGTCTGCAAAGACCGGCGTTAAATTCCGAAATTTGCGTATTTATGTCAAAGCCGTAGTTGGTAATCGTATTTGAGCTCTCGCCTCTGATATATGGCTTAGTGCCCTCAGGATAGCGCTCGCTTAGATCCTCGCCCTGGAAAATTCCCGCGAAGTTATACGGCATAACAATACGATCGGGCGTAACGGCGTGCGAATAGATGCACTTGACTTTGATCTTCGTGCCTTGCGGTGAATGAATCCACATCATCTCGCCATCTTTGATACCTTTATCAGCGGCAAGCTTAGGATTTACGTGCGCAAACATCTCCGGAGTAATCGCCGAAAGATACTTGCTCGTGCGCTCTATCATGCCCGCACCGCTTAAATTTACAAGCCTTAGCGAGCTTACGATAGTAGGGAAGTCCTTGCTCCAATCCTGCTTTTTCTGCTCGGAGATAAATCTAGTAAATACGCGGAAATTTCGTTTTTGATCCGCAAAGGTCGGATATTTCTCCACTAAATCCCATCTAGGCGAGTGGATCGGTTCGCGATGCTTTGGAATTTGATCCGCAAACTGCCAAACCTTCGCTCTGGCTCTTGCGTTTCCGCAAGGACAAATTCCGAACTCTCGGCATTTTTTAGCGATAATGCCACTATAATCTGTGCTCCACGTAGGCCCCATCTTGGCTTTCTCTTCCTCACTTAGCGTAATGCCTAAAACCTGCTCGATATTTGCCTTAGTAATCTCTGCGTGTCCGCCTTGAATTTTTGATCCCGGAAGGGTAATGCTCTCGTCGGCTAGCTGCGAAACGCCGTCGTGCTCTAAGCCAAAGCGGTTTCTAAATCCCATACCGCCGTCGGCATAAGGCTTAGTTACGTCGTAAAGAATCGGCGTGCCCGGGTGTTGCGTATCCCAGCAAGGCCATGGAAGCCCGTAATATTCGCCCTCGACCTCGCCACCTATGCCGCGCAAAGTATCGGGATCAAATAGATGCCAATTTTTCTGCTGTCTGCGAAATCTAGCTGCGGTGCGTCCGTTATTTCCAATACTTTGAGTATTGCGTGCGATCTCATCGGTAGCGTCGTCAGGCCAAACAAAATCGTCTTTAACCTGCTTAAGCTCACCGTCAACGATGCCCATCTTCATGCCGCGAACATATTCGTCGTAAAAGCCGAATTTTTTCGCGAATAAAAACATTACTTCTTGATCCTCTTTGCTCTCAAATAGCGGCTTAACAATCTGAGTTCTCCACTGACCGCTGCGGTTTGTAGCACTTAGATGACCTTCGCTCTCGAACTGCGTAGCTACCGGCAAAACATAAATTCCATCCGGTCTATCGTTTAGAATCGCTACTTCGTTTAAGAACGGCTCGGCGACTACCAGCATATCGATCTTGCCTAGCGCTTCTTTAGTCTCGCGAACGTGAGCCATAGAAGTAATTCCTGTGCCTTGCACCCAAAGAACGCGGACATTGCCACTACTTAAAACGGGCTCGTTTTTCAAAACGCCCTGCCACCATTTAGATAGCGAAAAGCCCTTTTCGTTGCGCCAGTTTATCACGTCCTGCTCGATGCTCGGATCGTAGTGGAAATACTCGGTAAAATTCGTACCAGGCACTTTTTCACCCTGCTTTTCGTGCGGCTGCTTAGTAGAGACGGCAAATCTTTTAATAAACTGCTCGTAATCTACGCCCCAGCCTTTGCAGAAGTGCTTCCAAGCGTTATCGGCTAGTCCGTAATACGCAGGTAAGCTATCGGAGAGATTGCACATATCAGTAGCGCCTTGAACATTATCATGGCCTCTAAGGATATTGCAGCCGCCGCCCGGCTTGCCCATATTGCCTAGTATGAGCTGCAAAAGAGCCAAAATTCTAGTATTTGAGCTACCGATCGAGTGCTGTGTAATGCCTAGAGCCCAGCACAAAGTAGCGGGCTTTGTGGTAGCAAACATCCTAGTAAATTCTATCAGTTCCTCTTCTTTGCAACCAGTAACATTGGCTACCTCTTTAGGATCCCACTTCTCAGCTTCCGCCTTGATCTCCTCTACAGCGTAGGTTCTGGTTTTTATTAGCTCTTTATCTTCCCAGCCGTTTTTGAAGATTAGATGCAGCATTCCGTACACAAACGCTATATCAGTTCCCGGACGAATTCTAATATACATATCGGCTTTAGCCGCAGTTCTAGTAAAATTTGGATCGACGACGACGATTTTCGAGCCGTTTCTATCGCGAGCTTGAAGAGCATGCTTCATAGCCCCCACGGGATTTGCAACCGCAGAATTCGCACCTATGAAAAGGATCATTTTAGAATTTTTCGCCATATCGCCTACGTGATTTGTCATAGCTCCATAACCCCAAGTATTCGCCACACCGGCGACTGTTGCGCTATGTCAAATTCTGGCTACGTGGTCGTTGCTGTTCGTACCCCAAAAGGCTGCAAATTTTCTAAAATAATATGCTTGCTCGTTGCAAAATTTAGCCGAACCCAGAAATACCACACTATCTGGACCGTCCTCTTTGCGGACTTGAAGCATTTTATCGCCGATTTCGTTAACGGCTTGCTCCCAACTTATGCGCTCCCACTTGCCGCCAACCTTTTTGAGCGGATATTTAAGACGCATTTTAGATTTGGTTAGATCGATTTGATCGATTCCCTTACAGCAGTGGCTGCCTTGCGAGATCGGGTGATCTACTGCCATATCTTGGCGAATCCAGGTATTGGTGCTCTCATCCACTTGAGCCTCGATACCGCAGCCTACGGAACAGATCGAACATATCGTTCGCTTCATAACGGAACCTGGAAATGGGTTTTTGATCTCTTGCTCAGTAGCGGCTCTTAGCGTATTATTTTCGCCAAATGCAGCTACGCTGCTCGCTCCTAAAGCGGCGAGTTTCAAAAACGATCTCCTTCCGATTGCATTCTCACTCATGAAAATTCTCCTAGTAAGCTACTTTATAGTATTTTTTCCACGCTTCACTCTCCCAGTAAAGCACCTCTTTTTTCGGTGATTTGCCACGAACGGTATCGCCATAGTCCTGCTCATTTTTTGCTAGAGCCTGAGATGCAGCAATGCCCACAGCGCCTACTGCGCCGATTTTTAGAGATTTTTTAAGAAAATCCCTGCGTTTGTTCTCCATGGTTTTCCTTTGTGAAGAAATCGCTTTAAATCTTTTATTGTAGTAACGCCTGTTACAGGATTTAAGTCTAATGAATTATAACGAAAAGGCAGTGAGATGGAAATTAAATTTTAAGTTACTTTTTAAATTTTATTTAAAATTCAAAATATAAAGTTCTAACTAAAAAACTACTCGCAAAACTCGAGTTTGCGAGTTTAAAATTTAACCGAAATTCTGCTTTCGCGTTAAGATTTCCGTTAAAAATTTTATTTATCAATCCAGATCAAAAATATCTTCCGGATTGGTAAATTTATTTTGATAGCCGCCTTTTTTGATCGCTTCTTTAACGACGCTGCGATCTTTCTTTTGCGGAGCGGCAAGCGCTAAAAGAGAGCGCTCAAGCGCAAAAAAGCTTCTCATTAGTGCGCCTAATGATTTGAAAAAATCCGCCCGCACATGCCCGCACAAAAGCTCGCTAAACTCATCCACAAAGCTGTCGGTGACATTCGTAAAAAGCTCTAACGCCAGCGCTTCGCCGTCTTGCGCGCCGACGAAATTTTTAGCGTATTGCGCGCTCGCAGTATTTTTACCATCCTGCGGGCCTGTAAAATTTTTACTGCCATGCGAATCTACAGAATTTTTTCCGTCTTGCGCCGTTAAGCTCACGCTATTTGTGGAATTTTGCTCGTTTGTCACAGAATTTTGTCCGTTTAAAACCGCGCTGTGTTTTGCAGCTGCGTCGCGAAGCAGAGTCGAATGCAGGTAAAAAATAAATCCCACATAGTCCTCGCACTCTTTGCAAAGCTCCATATTGCGGCGAAATTTACTCTTTTTTAGCACGTCGATTACCGCGACACGCATACGCCCATCGTCGCGTCCCTCGTCGTAGAAGCTCGCACTCATCGGCACGTTGGCGTATGAAAAATCAAAAAGCACGGAATTTTGCTCGCTTTTAAACGCTGCAAAATCGAATTTCGCCAAATTTTGAAATTCCGCCTCATCGCTAGACACGATGGGCGAGCTACGTAAAAACTCCAGCTGCTCCTTCCAGCGCTTAAATTTCGCATCCGTTTCATAGAAAAAAAACGGAATTGCAAAAAATTCATAGTAGTAGCTTCTTGCTTTGATTAAATTTGCATCCATTACATTGCCTCTTTTCTAGCATCTTCTATCTGCTTTTTTATCATTATTTTCGCCTTGCAATCGCCGCAGCAAAAAAGAGTCTTCATCTTTTCAGGCTCGTTTGCAAAATGCGCACCCATCATATCCGCGATCTTCATCACGGCTTTGCTCGTCGCAAATTCCTTACCGCATTCAATGCACTTAAAAAGCTCATCTTTAGCTAGCATTTTGTAATTAAAAAATCCCGGCTCAAGCTCCACGCCGCAAGGCTTAAGCTCGATCGTATCCTTTTCAGCGCAGCTTAGCACGCAGTAGTTGCACGTCGTGCAAAGCGAGGCGTTAAATTTAATCGAATTGTCGCTGTTGTCGGCATACAGCGCGCCGGTATTACAGGCACCCACGCAGCTAAGACAGAGCGTGCAACTCGATTCGTTTATGCTAACCTCGCCGAATCTCAGCCGCTCGCCGCTCTTTACAGTGCCGAAGCTGCCCTCGCCAACCATTGCGCTTACGCGTTTGGAAAAAATTTCTTTCTTGCTAAGGCCCTGCTCGTTTATCGAAAGCCTCCACGGCTGCGCGCTTTGCGCCTGCTTTAGCGCCTCTTGTAGCTCGATTAAATTTCGCGCTAAAAATACTGCGTCCTTGCCGTAGATCGCGCGCGAAATTCCATTGATAAGCTCCGCCGCCTCGCGCGTGCCCTCGCCCGCGTCCGCGCCGTAAACGATCACGCTCGAGCCGCTTTCCTGCATAGCGCTTAGCAAATTTACCTCATCTATTTGCTTGCTTCCAAAAATTCCAAACGGCAGCACGCCGCACGGAAGCTGCACTGCAGGTGCGGATGCGGTTTCGCTCTCTGCGATGAGAAGCGGAATTTTGCCTGCATAGAGCTTTGCGATCTCGCCAAATACGCTTTGGGGCAGCTTGGCAAATTTCAGCGCGCCGCTAGGGCAGACGCTTACGCACGCGCCGCAACCGATGCAGTCGATATATGAAAATACTAACTCGCGCTTTTCGTCGTTTTTCAAAATCGCCACTGTAGGGCAAACCTCCGCGCATGGCGCTCGCAGCTCATTTCGCCTACCTTGATACTGGCAAATCGCAGGATCAAAGATCGTGGAATTCTTATAATGATAAACCGGGCTTTTGGAATTTAAAATTTCTAAAATTTCATCGTCTTTTAGCCCCGAGATCTCGTAGCAGCCGCTTTGTCGTAGCTGATAGGGCGCTGCGCCGCTAATCAAGAAAAAATCAGCCTCGGTCTCAACCTCATCCCGCTCGCTTAAAATCGTAACCGCAAGATCACCAATCTCGCCGTAGACAAACTTAATCTCGGCCCTGCTTAACGCGATCACCTTAAATCCGTGCTGCCTAAGTAGCCCCACAAGCCCCTCTCGCGGCTCATCACAGGCGAGAATTACGTTTTTGCCGACGGGCTTTTGATAGTCGCTATCTAGGGCACCGTCAAAGGCGATATCTTTGGCGCGATACAAAATATCTACGTTTTTAGCGATTTGTAGCGGCTCATCTGCGGAATTTTCTATATAAAAATTTATCTCGGGCGCATAAATTTGTGCTTTTAATTTCAGCGAATTCGCAACGATAAATTCCTCATTTTTCGTCTCCTCTTCATCGCCGCAAATTTCGATATCGTCGCTTAAGACGACATCCTTTAGCCCCGCGGCGTAAAATCCATGTTCTTTCATAATCTATCCTAAATTGATAATTAGGTGGGTTTTACTCTTATTTTCTAAACAGCTTTTAAATTCTGCACTTAAAGTAAATCAAATTTAAATTAATAATTTTATAGATAAAGCAAAATCAAAGCTTTAAATGATAAAATCGCCTAAATTTTAAGGCATCGGGGTCGCAATGCAACGAATCAAACTACCAAAAATCGACAAAATCGCAAACGCGCAGGAGTTTCAAAACTGCCTCCGCCCGCAAATCATCAAAATCGCGCAAGAGCTCATCGGGCAGGAGCGCGAAAAGGCGCTGCAAGGAGGCGAACTCGCAAACGAAAGCGAGATCATCGCGCGCATCAAATCGCGCTACGAAAAATTTCAAAATCTAAGCCTCAAACCGCTCATTAACGCAACCGGCGTCGTGCTGCACACAAACCTCGGCCGCAGCGTCATCAGCGCAGAAATTTTAGCCCGCGCGCAAAAGATCATCACCTCATATTCAAATTTAGAATACGATCTATCAAAGGGCGCGCGCGGCAATAGATACGACTACATAGCGCTTTTGTGTAGCGAGCTCTTCGGTGCGCAGGACGCGCTCGTAGTCAATAATAACGCTGCGGCGGTATTTTTGGTGCTAAATACCTTCGCGCGCGGACGCGAAGTCGTGGTAAGCCGCGGCGAACTAGTCGAGATCGGAGGGAGTTTTCGGGTAAGCGAAGTGATGGCAAACTCAGGCGCAAAGCTCGTAGAAATCGGCACTACGAACAAAACCAAGCCGGACGATTACGAGGAAGCGATCAATGAAAACACGGCGATCTTGATGAAGGTGCACCGCTCAAATTTTAAAATTTCGGGCTTCAGCTCGAGTGTAAGCGCTGCGGAAGTGGCGGCTCTCGCACGTCGCGCCTCGCAGGCAAAGAGAGAATTTTTAGCGCTTAGAGCGGCGAATTTTAAAAATTTAGCAGATCTTTGCGGTGGTTCTTCGGATTCGGCGGGCGAAATTCTAAATTCCGTGCCGAACGGTTTAGGCTTAGCGGCAGGCTCTGCAAATTCTTTAAATTTAAAAAGCGGCGAGCCGTCCGTAAATAGCGAGCGTTTTTATGAAGGCGGCACGGGCGAAATTCTGGGTGAAATTTCTAAAATTTGCCCCACAAAATTTAGCATGAAAAAAGAGGAAAGCTTTAACGAGATCATCGATTATTACGATCTTGGAAGCGGCTACGCGAGCGAGCTGGGATTTGAGCTCGGCAAAAGCGAGCCCTCTATTTTTGAGCTTTTAAAAAGCGGCGTACGGCTGCTTAGCTTCAGCGGCGACAAGCTTTTCGGCTCTGTGCAGTGCGGCATCATCCTAGGAGATCGGCAGCTTATCGCGCGCCTGCGCAAAAACCAGCTACTGCGAATGCTGCGCGTGGATAAGATCACGCTAAGCCTGCTTGCCGAGACGATCAAGGCGTATATAAATAAAGAATTTCACCTCATCACGACGATAGATCAGATCCATCTGAGCCTGGACGAGCTGCGTGAGCGAGCGGAGCTAGTGCAATCGCGCATCGGCGTAAAATCGCAGATCGTGCCTACTACCACCTTTGTAGGCGGCGGTACGATGCCCGGCGCCTCCTATCCTAGCGTCGCGCTTGCGATACTTGACGGGGCAGACCCGCAGAGCACGCAGGCAAAATTTCGCGCTGCGGGCATAATCGGGCGGATCGAGGATGATAAATTTTTGCTCGATTTCAGATCGATTTTAAAAAGCGACTTGCAAGATTTAATAAAAAAGATCGGAGAAATTTATGAATAGCGTAATCATCGGCACCGCAGGCCATATCGATCACGGAAAGACCGCGTTAATCAAGGCGCTAAACGGCTTTGAGGGAGACCGGATGCCGAGCGAAAAGCAGCGTGGCATCACGATCGATCTTAGCTTTTCCCATCTGCGCTCGGGGGATACCAATGTTGCTTTCATCGATGTTCCTGGGCATGAAAATCTAGTAAAGACGATGATTAGCGGCGCGTATGCCTTCGACGCTGCGATGCTGGTAGTCGCTGCGGACGACGGGCTGATGCCACAAAGCAAAGAGCATATTCAAATTTTATCGCTGCTTGGGGTAAAAAGCGTGATCTTGTGTATCAGCAAGTGCGATCTGGTGGGCGACGCGCGCAAGGCAGAGGTCGCGGCGCAGTGCAAGGAATACATCAGTAAATTTAAGGATTTGCAAATTTTAAATACCTTTTTTATCAGCATAAAAGATCCCGCAAGCATCGCCGAGCTGAAAAACTATCTCTTTAATATCAAGCCCGCGCAGCGCCAAGGAGGCGGCGTGGTGCACTACTACATCGACCGCGTCTTTTCGCTTAAGGGGCTCGGCACCATCGTAACGGGCAGCCTCATTAACGGCGCGATTTCAAAGGGCGAAAAGCTTTATAACTGCGATCTGGGTAAAATTTTTAACGTCAAAAGCGTGCAGATCCACGACGAGGATACGCCGCTAGCGCAGGCTCCAAACCGCGTCGCGCTAAGTCTGGACGCCAAAACGAGCGAGCTGCAAAAGGGGCAAATTTTAACTAAAAAAGGCTTTTTCCGCGGCTTTAATGAAGCGGACTGCACCTTTAGCGGCGAAATTTCGCATAATCAAGACGTGCTGTTTTGCGTCGGAAGTAAGCAAAGCGCGGCAAAAGCGCTCATTTTAAAAGAACTTCCTAGCGGCGAGAAGCTCGTGAGCTTTAAATTTGACAAAAAGATGTTTTTGAAATTCGGCGAGCCCTTCGTCTGCTTGTCAAACTCGCGCGTAATCGGCGGCGGACGCGTGCTAAACGCCGTAGTCGAGCCGCTAAAAAAGCAGAGCAAAGCCGTGCTTCTCACCGCGCTTTTGAAGCGAAATTTCACCGAAGCGTTTAAAATTTTAAGCCTCTTTCACAAGCATGGATTCGGGCTATTTTCGGCGTATCAGCGCTTCGGAATGGAGTACGACGAAGCGATAAAGATCGCGCGCGGCATAGAAGGGACGTATTTTGACGAAGCAAATTTATGCGTTTACGATCTAAGCGCGATCGAGGACGTAAAAAGCCTCATAAAATTTATCGTCTCAAAAAACGACTACGCGATCTTCTCGCCAGCCTCGATCGCCCTAAAACTCTCATGGGCTAGCGAAGATCTCGCCGCGCGCGCGCTTAGCGAGCTTGAGCGGGGCGGCATCGTCTCCAAAAAGGGCGGAGTTTACGTAAAATCTGGAGTGGATTTTGACGCGCTCAAACAGAGTCTGGAGAGTAAAATTTTTGATCTCATCAAAAAGGGCGGCATAGCGCCTCTCGCGCCCTATAACGTATATGACGAGCTGGAGATCGACCGCAGTAGCGGCGATGACGCGCTAAAGAAGCTGACCTACGCCAAAAAAGTCGTCCGTCTCGCGCACAATCTCTTCGTCGAGGCTGAAAATTTGGCCCTAGCGATCAAACGCCTCTACGCAATCATCGAAAAAGATGGCTTCGTAAACGTCACTAACGCCAAAGAGGAGCTTGGGCTTAGCAGGAAATTCGTCATCTGCTATCTCGAGTACCTAGATAAAATGGGGAATATCGTGACGATTGATAATAAGCGCTATTTGAAAAAGTAAAAATTTAAAATTTTGCACTACAATGCGCGGAATTTTTTGCAAAGGAAAAAAATGAAAAAAGCTATTTTAACTTCAGTTGCGCTCGCAGCGAGCCTAAACGCGGCTTTAAGCGACAGCGAAATTTTATCTATCTACGGCGGCGCGCCTCAAGGCATCGAAATAAAGGTCGCCGAGCGCATCCCACTTAGCGAGCCAAAGGGCGTTGAGGCGGTCGTTTTAAAAATCTCTCAAGGCAATATGTCGCAAGAGGAGATCATCTTCACCCAAGGCGATCTGATCTTTACCGATATCATCGATCCTAAAAAACGCGTAGTCTATAAGGAGCAGATCAAACAAGACCGCATCGCAGGACAGCTAAGCAAGATCTTCAAAGCAGAGAGCAAAGACAATATTATCAAGCTAGGAAACGATCCCAAAAAGCCTACGATTTTGATGCTGACAGACGCTTTGTGTCCATTCTGCCGCAAAGAGATGGCAAGGATCGAAGAAACGTTAAAAAATAACAATGTCGATATAATCATGACCTCCGTTCACGGCGATGACGGCCACGCAAAATCCGCGCTCATCTACAAAGAGATCAAAAATGCTAAAACCGACGAGCAAAAGATAGCGGTTTTTAAAAAATATTACGCTGAAGATAACAAAGCAGGTGCCAAAGACGTAAGCGCTGCCGAGCTAAATGCTGCAAAAGCCCTAGCTGCCAAATATTTCGGTGCGGGAGTAAACTCAGTGCCTTACATCATCGAACTAGACAAGCTAAAATAATCTCTTTTAAATTTTGCGGAGCGATCCGCAAAATTCTACCCCATCGTCTTAGTCTTAGCGATTTTAATTAATCCGGATTGACCTTTTATTTCACGCGGACCATTGCTTTAGAATTTTTATAATCCCGCCGCTTAGCAAAATCTCTTTATCGAACCAGATTTAAAATTTTAAAATTTCTTTGCATATGGAATTTTAAAATTTAATAATCACGGAATTTAAAGCAGGCACAGATCTTTAAAATTTCAGACCACTTTTAAAAGACACGTGCAAAATTCTACTGCAAAATCCGCATTATTCTTTATATTGAAAGTAGCATAAAAGCGATAGTGTATGAAATTTAAAAGCGAGAAAATATATAAACGAAATCCACGGCCAAAATTTTAAATTTTGCGGCAAAGCCCAGATAAAATTTAGCCGCAAATTTCATAAAATTTTCGCTTTGCGGCAAAGAGGAATTTGCAGTTGTGCTTCAGCCGCCTATCTTGGGCTACTCCAATTAAAATCAAAACTCCACGTCAAAAGCCGCTCTAGCGAGGCTATTTTTGCTCTCGCTTAACTCGTACGACGCGCTGAGTCCGACGCTTTGAAGGATATTATATTTCAGCCCGATCGCGCCGTTAAATACGCCGCTAGAATAATCAAGCCCCTCGACGTCGTATCTGTCTGAATACTTTCTGCTCGCGTGATACGAATCGCCGCTAAATCGATGCTCGTACTCCGCATTTGCGAATATCTGCAGATCGCCGAAAGCTTTGATCGCGTAAATTCCCGCGGTGCCGTTTGGCGCGGTTTTTGAAGCGGAGCTAAATCTAAGCCTGGAGATCGCATCCTCGTCCACTCTAATCGCTCCAAGTCCCAAATATGGCTTAATATAGCCGTTTTCAAATAAGAATTTATACCCGGCTCTCGTGCTGAAATCCCAAATTTGCGACTTGTATTTCGCGCCGTAGATAGCGCCGAATCCGTTGTTGGTTTCAAATTTATGATCGTTCGTCGAATATGTTAAATTGACCGCCAGATCCACGTTCTCGTTAAAATCGTATCTACCCGCCAGACCGAGCTCGTAGGATTTGATATTTTCTTTGACGCCGTCAAATTTACCCTCATACCAAGCGTCTGATTTTTGATACCCAAAGATCACGCCCAGCGTAAGATCATCTACTCTCTTGGAGGCTCCGAGTAAAATTCCGTCGCTCTTGTGATCGTATTTGACGCCACCCGAGCGGTCTTTGTAATCCCCGCCGTAGTTTCCAATCGCGCTTACGTTTACGTTAAACTCCTGCCCGTCGGTATCGGTTAAATTTTTATAAGCAGAATTTCTTGCAAGCTTTGTAAGATCCAGATCGACCTTCGAGCGCGGCATCTCGATGCCTATGCGGTTGCCGCCTCTTGCGACCTGCGAAAACAGGCTGCCGTTTTTAGGCGTGAAATTATTGATCGCCAGCATCAGCGCTTCAAAATAGGTAGGCAGATCGTCGTATCCGCTAGGATAGGCATTCGTATCGGAGGTGATAAAGAGATTTGCCGCGTTGCGCTCGCGAGATAATCTTATGATCTCGTCGTATTGATCGGGTCTTGCGTTGTATATCACGTGCAAAATTTTAGAGGAGTTTGCCGGGTCTTTTTCAAACTCAGAGGTTCTAGGACGATAGTGGTTTATGTAGTCGTCCGCGCTCACCTCTTGCAGCATCCAAACGTCCGCATAGGGAGCTATGGCGTCGCGCACGCCCCAGCCGTTGTTTGCCAAAACGAGCATTCCAGGGTATTTGGTCTTGATATAGTTGTAGATATTCGCCATATAGGCGATAGTTGCGGGATTGTTTTCGGTATTAACCTCGTCGATAAAGTATCCTGCGATATTTTCTCTGCCGTAGAAATTTACGAAATTATCGATATCGGCATAGACCAAATTTAGATTTCTAGTAGAATTTTTGGTATAGGTATAGCCTAAATTTGCTATGCCCGCCGCGATATTTCGCTTCATCTGAACAGCGTCCTCGTCCCTTCTGACCAGATATTGCGTAGTTTGATCGCCCGGTATCGCCGCCTCGTAAGAGCCGAAAGCCACATAAGGAACCAGCGCGCCGCCTATATTGGTAATGCCGTTCCAAAACTCGGCATTTACGCCGCTATTGCCCGTCCAGCGAAACGCAGGCATCATAACGCGCTGATTATTAAGCCTGCCCGAATATGAGCCCTTTTTGGCAAAGCCTCTTGCGTATTCGAGTTTGATACGAAATGAACTCTCATACTGCTCACTCTCGGAGTTATCGCTAGCCGCGTCGCGCCTGCTTAATTTCGCGCCCAAGCTGTCCGCAGCGCTCATTACGTCGGAATGGGAAGTGTTGTTGGAAAGAGATTTTTGTGCGTTTGCATAGCTCCAGGAATTCTGCTCGCTCGCATAGCCGAACCCTGCTGCACCGATAAGCGCAAGAGATACGATTTTTTTCAAAGACTTTAGCATTCTGCACCGCCTCAAATAAAATTACCCAAATTCTTAAATTTCGACAAATTTGCGGACGCGCTTTTAAAATTAAAAGCTTTGTCGAAATTTAAAAATTTAGCCGCCTTGGAGCGGCCAAATTTTAAAGTTTATTTTAATGCCGCTTTTGCCTTCTTTGCGACGGTTGCGAAAGCTTCAGCGTCGTTCATAGCCATATTTGCTAAAATTTTTCTATCAAGCTCGATGCCAGCTTTTTTCAGTCCGTTTATAAATTTAGAATAGCTGATGTCGTTTAGCCTGCAAGCTGCATTGATGCGCACTATCCAAAGTCTGCGGAAATCGCGTTTTTTCGCGCGTCTGTCACGGAAGGCGTAAACGAGGCTTCTTTCTAGCTGCTCTTTAGCCTTTCTGAAATGTTTGCGTCTTGCGCTATAAAATCCGCGCGCAAGCTTTAGCACCTTGTTGTGACGGCGGCGTCTAACGATGCCCGTTTTTACTCTTGCCATATTAATCCTTTCTTAATCGGCGTCCCTTTGGGGATCTTGCCCTAAAATCCATAAATTTAGGGGAGTTTGAATGACTTTCGTCAAAAACTAACTTCGCACTATTTGCAAAGCATTTTTTTAACCGCAGATACGTTCGTAGAATCGACGTATTGGGCCTCGCGCAAATTCCTCTTGCGTTTTTGAGACATCTTCGTCAAAATGTGGCTGCGAAACGCCGAGCCTCTTTTGATCTTGTTTTTGCCCGCTTTAAAACGCTTGACGGCACCGCGCACGCTTTTCATCTTTGGCATGGTCGTCCTTTTTTTAAAGTGAACGGGAAGTATATAATAAAGTTTCTTTGAAAAATTTGAATTTAAGGAATTTTATAGCTTAAATGAACGCAAGATAAATTTAAAGTTAAATTTTGCCACTCGCTTAAGATTCGGTTTGGCTGGATACAAAAAATTTTATACAAATTTAAAGGGTTAAATTTAGAGATGAACTTAGCCCGCATTAGATTTTAAAACTTCGCTATTTAGTTTAAATTTACACGCTGTACCGCAGGAAAAAACAGCGCGTAAATTTTAAAATTTTACCGCACGCAGCGCAAATGTCGCTAAATTTACGCTACGCCTTTTTCGGCGTGATCAGCATATTTACGTAGCGACCCTCCAGCGCGGGCGCCTTATCGCGATCGGCAACTTCAGCGAAAAATTCATCCCAAATTTTATTGAGCAAATTTACGCCGATTTCCGGGCTCGACATCTCGCGCCCTTTTAAAAATACGCGAAGCTTGACGTGTTTGCCGCTACTAAGGAATTCTTTTGCGTGTTTTACTTTGTAATTAATGTCGTTTTGAGCGATTTTGGCGGACAGCTTGATCTCTTTGACCTCGATGATTTTTTGCTTTTTTTTCGCCTCTTTGAGCTTTTTTTCCTGCTGATAGCGAAATTTGCTGTAGTTCATGACCTTGCAAACGGGCGGCTTTGCATCGGGCGCTATCAAAACCAGATCCACACCCTCTCGCTCGGCGATTTGCAGCGCCTGCGCCTTTGAAATTATGCCGTAAACCTCGCCGTTGTCGCCTATGCACCTGACTTCGCTAGCCGGAATGTCCTCGTTTAGAAAAACCTCTTTTCCTCTGCTCAAAAATTCACCTCGTTTAATTTAGCTTTTACGAAATTTAAAAACTCATCCAGCCCTAAATTTCGCTGTTCGCGCGCCCTGCGATCGCGCAGGGCCACGCTGCGAGCCGAAACTTCATTATCGCCTAGGACGATGATGAGCGGCACCTTCTGCTTTTCAGCCGTTCTGATTCGTTTATTTAGCGTCTCGTTTTTATCTAAAATTTCGCCGTCAATGTCCGCTTCGCGCAGCAAATTTAAAATTTCCTTCGCATAGCTTGCGTGCGCCTCGCCGATCGGCACGATCGATACCTGCGTAGGACAGATCCAAAACGGAAGCTCGCCCGCGGTGTGCTCGAGCAAAATCCCTACGAAGCGCTCGAAGCTTCCCAAAATCGCGCGATGTAGCATCACGGGCTGCTTTTTTTCATTATTTTCGTCGATGTAGCCAAGCTCGAAGCGCGCAGGCAGGTTAAAATCGACCTGCACCGTTCCGCACTGCCATTTTCGACCGAGCGCGTCGGTGATTTTGATGTCGATCTTAGGTCCGTAGAATGCACCGCCGCCCTCGTCTAAGCCGTATTTTAAGCCCTTTTCGTCAAGCGCATCTTTTAAGGCCTTCGTCGCGATATCCCAAACCTCGTCGTCGCCGACCGCCTTTTGCGGTTTGGTCGAAATTTCAAGCTCATATTCAAAGCCGAAAGCTTTCATCAAGAGCTCTACGAAATCTAAAATTTCATAGACGTTTTCCTTGATCTGGCTCGGCATCACAAACAGATGCGCGTCATCCTGCGTAAACTCGCGCACGCGGAAAAGCCCGTGCAAGACGCCGCTTTTTTCGTGGCGATGTACGACGCCGTACTCGCAAAATTTAAGTGGCAGATCGCGATATGAGCGGATTTCGCTTTGATAAACCTTGATGTGACCGACGCAGTTCATCGGTTTGATGCCGTATTCTTGCTCCTCGATCGTCGTAAAATACATATTTTCTTTGTAGTTGCTGTAGTGCCCGCTGATCTTCCACGCGTCGGATTTTAAAATTTCAGGGCCGCGCACCGGCTCGTAGCCGCGCTTGCGAAGCTGCCTATAAAGGCGCTCCTCGAGCTTTATGCGCATCCTCGTGCCCGCAGGAAGCCAGATCGGAAGTCCCGCGCCGATCTGCTCGTCGAAGGTGAAAAATTTCATCTCGGCTCCGAGTTTTCGGTGATCGCGCTTCTTGGCTTCTTCTAGCATCGTAAGGTGTTTTTTAAGGCTATCTTTATCGGCGAATACGACGCCGTAGATGCGAGTTAGCATCTCGCGCTTCTCGTCGCCGCCGAGATACGCCCCCGCAATGCGCGTAAGGGCGAAATTTTTCAAAAATTTCGTATTTTGCACGTGTGGACCGCGGCAGATGTCCTCAAACTCGCCCTGTGCGTATAAGCTAACCGGGCCTTCGGGGATGCGCTTTAAAACTTCCTGCTTAAGATCGTCGTTTGCATATTTTTTCGCGACCGCCTCTTTGGTGGAGGCTATCTTTTTAATCTCTAAATTTGCCTCGGCGAGCGCTCGCATCTTTTTTTCAATCGCCTTTAAATCCTCTTCGCCGAGCTTCTCGCCGTTATCTTTGCTGACGCGGATGTCGTAGTAAAACCCATCCTCGATCGCGGGTCCCACGAAAAATTTAGCGCTCGGATAAAGCTCGCGCACCGCCTGCGCCAAAAGGTGCGCACAGGAGTGGCGCAGAATTTTAAGCGCGTCCTCGGAGTTATCGAAATATATCGGCTGCGCCTCGCTTGTGTGCTCGCCGATACTTTGAGTATCGTAAATTTCACCGTTAAGTTTATATGCGATAATATCGCTCATTGGCTTGTTTCCTTTTTTACCGAATTGTCTTTCTTACACTGAAAGAACGAGAGCTAATTTTAGCTAATCAATCCTTAACGATAAATTTAAAAAATATTAAAATTAAAATTTTTGATTCTTTTCTCTCAATAAAAAATACACGGCGTTCGCGCAAAGAGCACAAATCACCATCACACTTGCGAGCAAAAACGGCTTATTCGCTCCCACTGCACCCACGATAAACGAAATAGCCCCGGCAATAGCAAACTGCGCAGTCCCCAGTACCGCCGAAGCTGCGCCAGAGTTGCCGTCCTTATATAGCGCCATCGCAAGCGTCGTGGTGTTAGGCGCAACAAAGCCAAGAGACGAAAGTAATACGAAAAGCGAAGCCTCAAAGCAGATGAAAGGAAGGTCAAGCATAGCGCATGCGAGCAAAATCAGGCTCATCACGAGCATCGCTATTAGACCGAAATTTAATAAAGCGGCGGGTTCGCGATTTTGCACGAGTTTGGCATTTAGTGCCGAAACAAGGGTCATTCCAAGAGCGTTGATGCCAAATATTACGCCAAAGGCATGCTCGCCCAGCCCATAATAGCCCAAAAATATAAAGCTAGAGCCCGTGATATAAGCAAAAAGCGCGCTCATCGCAACTGCAAATCCTAGCGTATAGCGCATAAATTCTTTATTTCGCAAGATTATGCCGTATTCGCCAAGCACGCCTTTTACGCTAAGTGTAGCAGTCCTGTCTATCTGAGCGCTCTCGCTAAGTCCGAAAAATATAAATGCAAAAAGCAAAATTCCAAGCGCGAATAAAATCGCAAAAATCGCTTGCCACGAGAAAAAATCTAGCACAAATCCACCTAGAGTTGGTGCTAGCATCGGCGCTAGCGAGCCAACGACCATCATCAGCGCAAACATCGCCGCAGCCTCGTGCAGCTCGAATTTGTCGTTAATAACGGCTCGCGCAAGTACCACTCCCGCGCACCCGCCTAAAGCTTGCAAAAATCTAAAAAATATAAACGCGTAAACGCTATCAAAGCTCACGCAAGCAAGCGACGCACATATAAAAAGCAAAATGCCCGCGTATAACGGCTTTTTACGACCAAATTTATCGCTTAACGGCCCATAAACGAGCTGTCCTAGCGCAAAAGCGATGAAAAAACTCGCAACCGATAGCTGAGTGTAAAACTCGCTCGTAGCAAAGCTTGCCTTTACCTTTTCCAGCGCGGGCAGATACATATCGGTAGATAAGGGCGCCAGAGCGGACATATAGGCGAGTATAATCACCAGCTTAAATTTAGCGAATTTACTTTGTTTGACCATCGTTTTTCTCAATTATTTTTAGGCAGAGCTCAAACGTGCGCACAAGCGCGTTTAGATCTTTAAATTTTTGCGGCAAGAGCCTGGCGATAAAATATATCGGACGCAGCGCAAGCACCGTAACCCACGAACTTTGCACTACGCCTTGCCCGCCGCTTGAGGCATAGGTGCGAATGCCTGCGCGCACTAAGCCTTCGCTCAGCCCTTCGCGACACAGATCATAGACAAACAGCAAAAAATCTCGCATTTTGGCTTTTTGCAGATTACCGCGCTCGCTGCGATTTTCAAAATCTATAAATTTCATCTCGCCGTTTTTTACTAAAACGTCGCGCAGCGCGGGCCTGCCGTGTATGAAGCCGCGCGAATGCAGCTGTGCTAACGCCGCAGCGTAGCCCTCAATGAGCGCCACGCAAGATGCCTTATCCGAGCTTTTTAGCACCTCGTCCACCGGCGTGCCGCCGTCTTTGAGTACGAAAAAGCTCTCGTCTCGCAGCACCAGCTGCGGCACAGGCGCGCCGGCTGCGTACAGGCTCTCGCATTTTAGCGCTTCGTAATCGAAAGCGGCTTTCGGATTTGCTTTAAATATTTTCGTAAGCAATCCGCCGCGGATGCGCAGCTCCGGCTGCTTGAGCCAGTATTTCTCGCCCTCGAAACCAAAGCTCGTGATGCGCTCGCCAGGATGATTTTTTAGAATTTCATTTACATATTCTTTAAAATTTTGCATTCAATAAATTTAGCGAATTTTTTTTAGAAAGAGCTAAATTTGCGAGTTTTATTTCATTAAGTTCCATATGTCCGCATAAAATTTATTACGTAAATTCGGCGGGGATAAATTTTAAAATTATCAGGTAGAATTTTTATTGCAGTCTTGGAATTTTATAGCGCAGGAAGCAACAAAAGCGCATAATTTTAGAATTTAGTAGTTAGATAAAATTTCAGAATTTTACAAAAACTAAGATTTGCGTCAAAAAATTTTAAAACTAGAAGTGGCGACCCCTACGAGATTCGAACTCGTTTTACCGCCGTGAAAGGGCGATGTCCTAACCGTTAGACGAAGGGGCCACTTTAATCTGGTATTAAGATTAAAGGCGGTATTCTACTCAAGACGCACTTAAACCCAACTTAAATTAAGGATTATTTATGAAATGCTCTTTTCTGGCGCCACTTGCACTTTCGCTTCTGCTCGCAGGCTGTGCTACCACCGCACTCAAGCCCGCTTCTACGCAAGCTGTAAATTTCACCGTCATTTCGCCGCTTACCCGCACCAGCGACGCGGGCTTTATGCGTAAATTTAAAAACCAAACCGAGGTTCAAATTTACGCAAGCGGCATCAGCGTGCTGAGCCTGGTTTTAAAAGGCGATAAAATTTGCATGAACGGCGCGTGCGACGACGAGCTCGTTTTCAATAAAAAATTCTTCGGCGCCGAGCACTACCGCGGGCTTCTCGGCGAAATCCTAGAAGGCAAACCGATCTTTGGCGGTAGCGATACGGGCGGTCACTGCTTTGAACAAAGCCTACAAGAAGGCTCTATCGATTATAAGGTTTGCCGCGGCAAGGACGGCGGCGGAAGGTCCATAAGCTTTGCCGACGCAAAGCGCGGCGTAAAGATCAAAATCCGCGAGCTGCAGTAAAATTTTGCGCTAGCCGCGAGCAATATTTGTAGCACGTGAAATTCAATTTCGTGGGCGGCGTGAACAAATCGCGAACGAGTAAAATTTCGTGCGGTGCGTTCTTGTAACCGCACGGAAATAATGCGCTCTAGTAGCCGCCCAAAACACGGCGCGAGCGGTCAAAATTCCATTATTCGGCGAGGTAGCCGCCTAAGCTTTGCAAACGGCGCGGTTTTATTGACGCTCTGCGCCGGCTCTTCGCGGCGAAATTTACCGAGCAGCGCGTATTTGCGAAAGAAAAAGCGCGCATTTAAATTTAAAAAATCCGCGCGCGGTTCGGGTTTATGAAATTTCGGCGCACGCGGCGTAAAATAAAATTTAGGAGGTAAAATGAAGCGGATCGGAGCGCACGTGAGCGCTAGCGGCGGGGTTTCCAACGCGCCGCTAAACGCCGCAAAGATCGGGGCGGACGCGTTTGCGATGTTCGTCAAAAATCAGCGCAGATGGGATGCGCCGCCGCTTAGCGCGGAGGAGATCGTCGCGTTTAAGGACGCGCTGAAGCAAAGCGGCATCCGCGCGGAACATGTCTTGGTGCACGACAGCTACCTCATAAATTTGGGCCATCCGCGCGAGGTGGAGCGCGAGAAGTCCCTAAACGCCTTCATTGGCGAGATCCGCCGCTGCGAGGCGCTCGGGCTTAGGCTTTTGAACTTTCATCCGGGCTCGCATCTAAATGAAATTTCAGCTCAAGTGTGCCTGGATAATATCGCAGAGTCGCTAAATTTCGCCATCGCAAACACCGCAGGCGTCAAGCTCGTGCTCGAAAACACCGCCGGGCAGGGCTCCAATCTGGGCTATGATTTCGCTCAGCTCGCCTACGTGATCGATAAAATTTCAAACAAAGATCGCATCGGCGTCTGTATCGATACCTGTCACGCGTTCGCCGCAGGATACGATCTGCGCAGCTCGCAGGCTTACGAGCGCACGATGAGCAAGTTTGACCGCGCGATTGGCTATAAATTTTTAAGCGGCATGCACCTAAACGACACCAAAAACGAGCTTGGCGTGCGTAAGGATCGGCACGAGAGCCTCGGGCGCGGATTTTTAGGGCTCGCGGCGTTTGAAAACATCATGAACGACCCGAACATCGACGAGATCCCGCTGATTTTAGAAACGATCGACGATAGCCTCTGGGCGGAGGAGATCGCACTTTTGCGCAGTATGCAAGGACGCCGCAAAGCCTAATCGGGCGCCTTTTGCGCCACGTAGAATTTATCTCTTTTCGCTTCAAAGTGGCGTGGAGCGACAAGAGCCTTATGCCGTGCTAATTTAACATCGTGAGATTTATCGCTTAAATTTTAACAAGCAAAAATAATGAGGAACTTCGCGCTAAAAATTCTGCGCCGTAAAAAGTCGCGAAATTCTGCGACAAAAACACATCGTCATAGCAAAAAAAGCAAAATTTTTATAGAAAAACGCAGCGGCGCAGCAGAGATGAAAAATTTTACACTGCATAATTAAAATTTTCAAGCAAGATTTTTAAAGCGATGCGGCGGCAAATTTTAAAATTCTATCGCTACGATATTTCAAGGCTCAGCGTCAAATTCAAAGCTCTATGAATTTTAAAATTCTAAATTCCACATCAAAAAATCGGCGCTAAGCTTTATATTTGCGACTGCGTAAATTCCAACCTCACAATTCTACTTTCACCCGATCCTTGCAGAGGCGCAAGCACATAAGGCCTCCATAATCCTAACTTAAAATTTTGCTACGTACCAATCTATGCTTTTAGCGCGCATTTGCTTATGACAAATCTGCTTCTTTATTTTAGCGCTTTGCTCGCGCCAAAATCTGTGCAGGATCCGTGTAAATTTACGCTAAATTCTACCGCATATCGCCCGATCAATTTAAAATTTTATCGTCGCTTTGAATTTACTTGCGTTTTAAATTTAGACGCGGCGGGATTTTAAGCCGCAGCCGACGCGCATCGTACCAGCCGCAACTCAGCGCGCTATTTTAGCAGCTCATACATATCGCAGGATTCTTTATATATTTCCGACTCTCGCAAAATAAGATCGTCTTTGCATGTATCGCAAGCTTTTTTAAAGTACTGCGCAGCTTTGCTTTTATCTTTCATAGTGTAATAATTAAAATTTGCAAAGTTATTGCACGCGACACAATCACTTAAATCACAACCTTTCTTCATATAAACCCCCGATTTTAATTTATCCATTTTTACCTCTTTACCCTCATCATACATTTTCATTAGACTTTCGCAAGAGAAAGCATCTCCTATCTTAGCATTACAAGCCTTGTCGTAATAATTTATCGCCTCTTTTATATTTTTTTCTACAAATTTTCCAGTATGATATAACATCCCTAAATTTAAGCAGCTTTTTCCGCTTCCCTCACTGCATTTTCTTTCGGCAAATTTGATACCCTCCTTTGGATCTTCATCTATTATTTTGTAAATCACAAAGGGACAAGCCAAATCCTCTCCTCCGTCGCAAGCTTTTTTAAGTATATCGACCCCTTTATCGGGATTGCCGTTATTAATATATGACAAACCGGCTACATAGCAAGAGTTCATATCTCCGCCTTCGCACTTCTTTTCCGCAGCCTCAGCAAATTTAAGACCGTCTAAATCAGCGAACGCAAAGTAAGCGATAAACGCTAACGCAAATAGCGATTTTTTCATTTAGTATCCTTTCCGGGTAAAATTTGGCTAATTCTACCCCCCCCCCCCCTAAGAAATTGATTAAATTTGCCGCTAATTTTAAAAAGGCGGCGAGAATTTAACGGCCACGGATCCACCAAGCCCGCTCAAAATTTAAATTTTACCTGGATTGAGCTATAATCCCTTTTTTGAAATTTAACCTTGGATAAAGATTTGAAAATAGCGTTTTTTGACTCGGGTATCGGCGGGCTGAGCGTGCTCGCCGAGGCTTTGCGGCGGTTTAACGGGGCGGAGTTTTTGTATTTTGCCGACGAGGATCACGTCCCCTACGGCACGAAAAGTAGGGCGGAAATCGTGCGCCTGAGCCTTGATGCGGTGGGGTTTTTGGTCTCGCGCGGCGCGGACGCGGTCGTCGTTGCTTGCAACACCGCCACAAGCGCGGCTATTTCCGAGCTTCGCGGCGCTTTTAGCGTGCCGGTTATCGGCATGGAGCCCGCTATCAAGCTCGCCGCGGACAGCTTCGGCGCGTGCCCGACGCTGCTCATCGCCACGCCGCTAACGATCGCGGGCGAGAAGCTAGCGCGCCTCGTGGGGCGGCTGGAGTGCGAGACGTGGAGCCTGCCGCTGCCCCGCCTCGTTGAGTTTGCGCAGGATTTGGAGTTTCGCTCGCCCGCGGTTCGGGCGTATCTGCGGGAGGAGCTGGGCAAATTTGAGCTTGAGCGCCTCGGTTCGCTCGTGCTTGGTTGCACGCATTTTAACTATTTCAAGGACGTTTTGCGCGAAATTTTGCCGTCTCACGTGCGCATCATCGACGGCATAGACGGCACGCTAAATCGCCTTGCAAGCGAGCTGGGCGGAGGGCTAAAGCTTGCGCGCGGCGAGGATTTGTCCTCGCGGGCGGCTAAATTTAACGCGGACGGCGACGTAAAATTTGATACGAATTCATCGGCGCAAGCCCACAAATTTGGCGCGGAAGGGCGAGGCGCAGGCGACAGACAGAGCGTAAGAGACAAGAGCAAGCAGGGCGAGGGGAGCGATGAAAGTAGCAGTGGCGAACAAGGCGCGAAAGGGGGCGACGAAAGCTGTGTCGGCAAAAATAATGCAGAAAGATGCGACGAGAGCGACGGCAAAATTTACTATCCAAACGGCAACAGCGTGGAGTATTTTTGCTCGGGTAGGGCGCTAGATGCGGCGCAGCTGCGCAAAGTAGAACTGTTTTTAAAGCGGCTCGATGCGATGCGAGCAATCGACTAGGCTACGCGCCCGTGCGTCGTAGATCCGTAGCGCAGGTTGGGATTCCAGTGCGTCATAAATCACGTCAAATTAAAATTCCTGTTCATCGCGGATCGCGCTACGCGACTTAAAATTTAGATACATGGTGGATTACTCTGCACAAGTTAAAATTTTGATGCGCTATAAATCGCAACGCAGACTCAAAATTTCGCCGTTTTGTAAATCGCGCCGCATAGGCTAAAATTTCGGTGTGCGAAAATTTAACTCGGCTCGGCGATTTAGAAGCGGCTTCGCAACGGCGTGCGAGCAAATGGTGTCTCGCTACCACCCAGCGCGCGAAAATTAAAATTTGACGCACAAATGCCGTCATTACCGCCACCATTTCAAATTTAATAGCGTAAGCCGAGATCGCCATATGTTAGGAGTTGCCTCGCGTCGTACGAATTATCGCTGCGGATTTGAAATTTTAAATTTAGACTAGAGAGCGGATAGGAGGTGCGAGCAAGGTTAAATTTAGCACGGCGCGCAAACCGCCGCCGAGTGAAATTGAGACTAGCCGCGCGGCGTAAATTTTAAAATGTTTAAATTTTAAGGCGCTGCAACGCCCGTAAGTCTTTTCTGCGCTAGCCAAAAGCTTGCAGGCTTTAAAATTTAAACATTTTAAAATTTGCCCGCACGTTTTTGAAATTTCGCTTTAAAATTTTATCCGCGCGACGGAATTTTACAGAGCGGAATTCTGCGGGATAAAGCAAAATTCCGCCAGGTAGAATTCCGCATCGCTGCGGAATTCAAAATTTAAAAGCAAATTTAAAATTTGCGAGAGCTACTCCTCTATCTTTTTACCTGCGAACCGCACGAGAGCCCACGTAACGGCAAGTCCCATCGGTAGCGCGATCCAGACGCTAAGTCCTAGCGCTACGGGCAGATAGCCCGCTACCACGGCGACCGCGCCGATGGATAGAGCGTAAGGCATCTGCGTCTTTACGTGCTCGATATGATCGCAGCCTGCACCCATCGACGAAAGGATCGTGGTGTCCGAAATCGGCGAGCAGTGATCGCCGAAAATCGCGCCGGTTAGCACGCCCGAGATATTTACGATCATATAGGCGTGAAGCGCGTCGCCCGAAAGCCCGTAGTGTAGCCCCACGGCGTTTGCCAAAGGTATGGCTAGCGGCATTAGGATCCCCATCGTGCCGTAGCTGGTGCCCGTCGAAAAGCTAATGAACGAGCCCAGCACGAAAATCGCTACCGGAAGCAAAAATTTCGGCGTATTTTGACTTAGCATATCGACTAGATAGCGCGACGTGCCGAGCTCCTTAATGACGGAGCTGAGCGACCAGGCAAGCAGCAAGATCACGATCGTGACGATCATCGTCTTCCACCCCTTGATCCACGTAGAGATCGCCTCTCTGACGTCAAAAATTTTGCGGTAAACGCTCATAAATATAGACACGACCGTAGCAAGAAGCGCCGCTTGAAAAAGCGCGACCGACGAGTTCGCGTTGCCGAACGTCGCCTGAAGCGTCGCGAAGCTTAGCGGAGCGGCTTTTGCGGCTGCGAGAGCATCGCCCTCAAGCTTGCTTAGCCCGCTAAAATAAAAGCTCGCAAATGCACCGCAGATTAGCACTATAAGCGGGATAACGGCGTTTGAAGCTTGCGGCTTGATCCCTTCTTTAGGCTCTAGCGTTTTATCTTCGAGCTCGGCGATATTAGAATTTTTAGAGTGGATTTCGCCCGTCGCCGCGCGCCTTTCGGCAGAGAGCATCGGTCCGAAATCCCTACGCATGAACGCCACGTAAACTACGAAAGCAAGCATAAAAAGATTGTAGAAGCGATACGGCATGGTTTGCACGAAGATCGAGAAGGCGTTTACGTTTTGCACGCCGATCTGATCATATCCCGCTCTTATCAGAGAGACCTCAAGACCTACCCAAGTGGAAATTAGCGCGATACCCGCAATCGGTGCGGCGGTGGCGTCGATGATAAAGGCGAGCTTTTCGCGGCTGACCTTAAATTTATCGGTGATCGGCCTCATGACGGGACCTACGATCAGTGCGTTTGCGTAGTCGTCGAAAAATACGAAAAGACCCATAACCCACGTTGAAATTTGCGCCGAGATACCGGTTTTAGCGCGCTTGCTAATCCAAAGCGCCACTGCTTTCGTGCCGCCCGTCCTGCTAATCAGCGCGACTACGCCGCCGATACAAAGCACCTGCAAAAGCACGCCCGCGTTGCCTTTGCTAGCCATCGAGCCCACCACGCGCGAGACCAGATCCGTAAAGCTGCCCACAAGCGCGGAGATAGGATTGTTGCCGACGACTGCTAGCATATAGGTGCCGCTAAAAACGCCGATGAAAAGCGATAAAATCACCTCTTTGGTGATAAAGGCAAGCGCGATCGCCACGACGGGCGGCACCAGCGTCCAGATACCGAAAAGCTCGGCATTATGCTGCCTGGTCGCGTCATCCACCGCAAACGCGGCAACCGATAAAAACATTAGTAATAGAATTTTTTTCATTTTCTCGCCTTAAAATTTAATGCTTTTCGATAAAAAGCCCAGCCCAGCTCTGCTGCGTCGCCATCGCCTCTACGACGTTGATATTTACTCGGTGCGGCATCGCTAGGCAGCTTAGCACGATCTGCGCGATGTCCTCTGGCAGGATCGCATCGACTCCCTCATACACGGCCGCAGCGCGCGCTACGTCGCCTTTAAAGCGCACCTGGCTAAACTCGCTCTTACAGATTCCCGGCGCGATTTCCGTCACGCGGATGCCCGTGCCGCGCAGGTCGTTGCGGATATTGCGGCTAAACTGCTTGATAAACGCCTTGCTCGCGCCGTAAACGTGGCTACCAGCATAGGGCCACGCGCCCGCAGTCGAGCCGAGATTGAAGATATAGCCGCTTTTGCGCGCGATCATCAGCGGCAGCACCGCCTTGGTCGAATACAGCACGCCTTTGATATTCGTATCGACCATCGTCTCCAAATCCTCTACGGGCGTCTGCGCGATCCCCTCAAGCCCGAGCGCAAGGCCTGCATTATTTACGAGAACCTCGACGTCTTTGAAATTTTCAGGCAGCGCACTCACGGCGTCAAACACCGCAGCTTTATCGCGAATATCCGCGGCGATAATGTGCGTATTGCCTAGCTCGCTCGCTAGCTTCTGTAGTCGCTCCTTGCGACGTCCAAGCGCAACGATCTTATAGCCCTGCGCGCTAAGCGCCCTGGCGATCGCCTCGCCAAAGCCGCTCGTAGCGCCCGTTATGAATGCCGTGTTTTTCATATGATCCCCTTTGCGTAAAATTTTAAATTTAGCGCAATGATAACGCAAAACGGATTTAGAATTTATGAATTTTATCTTGCGGTGCGGGCGCGGATGAAATAATGCGAAGACATTGAGCGTGCTTCTAGCGCGCACGAGCTCGCGATAGGCAGCGGATTCGGCGAGCGCACGGGCTAAATTAAAATTTTGCGTCGTTTGTTTGTCGCGGTTTGCTATAATTACCTAAATTTAGGAAAAAGGCAAATGAGCAAATTTATACGATTTATCCTTGTTAGTATCTGTGCTTGCGCCACTTATGCGGGTCTGAAATATGCTTTTATACTCTTTATCACGTGGCTCATGTTTAGTGGGGTATATTTTGATGGACCGGGTACGCTGCTCGCCATACCGCTCACGTTTCTAAGCTCATCGGTTATATTTGATTATTATTGTATTGCGCTGGGCTCTCATCTGCTCTTTTTATCACTACTTAAAGGGCGCGACGTGAAAACGCGGTGGATTTTGCCTTTATTTTTTCTCATAACGCTCGCGTTTTGTAGTTTTTGCGTCTTAATCGGGCACGAAGATTATCAGCGTATAAACGCGCTTTTTGCACTCTTGCTTATCTCTCCTTTTACGCTCATCGCATACGCCATCGTTACGACCGTAATCCTTGCCAAAAATAAAATTTCGGATTATTATCCGATCTTAGTCGCGATAATTTTTGTGCCCATTCATGCCGCTAGCATAGGGATATGGGGATTAGAACGGATATATTTTGGAGTATTTCTAAACGCGACAATACTGGGGATTTTTTATTTCACGGCGAAAATCGGGCGCGTAAATTTGATCGCACACAGACCCACACCCGACAAAACGCAAAATTCTAAAGACCGCGTTACCAAAACGATACAAAGCAGCGCGAGATTTTTAAACGATGATATTTTAAAGAAGCGCTAAATTTTATCCTTTTTTAAGAATTCTACATAACGCTTTCGTCGCGAGCTACAAGCTTATATGCTTCTCGATAGATCTGAGCTTTACCGACAGAACCTTCAAAAACTGCGCCGTTTTGCCTCTTGACACATTGACGTCGCTATTTGATCAAATTTAGATCCAGCGCGATCTCGTCGTTTTTAATCACGCCGATACCCTTATTTAGCGCATTTTGCGCGATCTGTTTAACTTCTGCTAGCGAGTACATCGCGAAGGTGCCGCACTAAAATTTATTCAGCTCGGGGATGTCTGCTTGAGAGCCTACGCCCAAAATATCCCTTCATACTCGCGTTTCACGCCGTCGTGATGTTAATATTTGGTTTTAATAGCAACTAGCTCCAATAAAATTTTATCTGTCACGCACAAAGTTTTTTGCGTTTTTCGATCTAAAATTTGAGTTGCAAGAATTCCATTTGTCGTTTACGGATACTCAGAATAAATATTGTGGCTATATTATACGTGTAGAACGAGATAAAATTTACAGCCTTCAGGCGCAGCAAAATCAGCACGCCACATTTTACAAATGGCAAAATAAAGCGCGTTGGAATCGGCCTTCACTTGAAATTTTATTTAAAAAGCAAATCGGACTTTAGCTTGGAATAAACTTGCTCGCCTTTTAACTCACGGACGATTTGTAGTGCGAATTCCATCGCAGTAGCAGGGCCTTTCGAAGTCATTATATTTTGATCTTTTACGACATTCGCCGAATTCGTATAGCCTGGGTGAGCGATCTGATTTTCAAAACCCGGATAACAAGTGTAAGAGCTTTTTAGCACACCCGCGGTAGCTAGCGCCCATGGAGCGGCACATATTGCGCCGATTTTTGCGTTATTTGCATCGAAATCGCGCAGTACTTGCCCCAGCCTCTCGCTCTTTGCCAAATTTTCGGCTCCGGGCAAGCCGCCAGGCAAAACGATCATATCAAATTCCGAAACTTTTATATCGTCTAAAATTTCATCAGCGATCATCTCTACCCCGTGCGTACCGCAGACGCATTTCTTATCCAGCCCCACGGATACTGCATCGATCTCCGCGCGGCGCAAAATATCGATCAAACTTACCGCCTCGATCTCTTCAAATCCGTTTGCCAAAACGATCGCTACTTTCATCTACGCTCCTTTATTTTAGGTATGAGCCCTGCTCGCTCGGGGCGGTCGAAATTTCAGTATTCGTGCTCCTACTAGACGAGCTATCGTATAGGAACGAATCGTCGCCTTTTAGATAAGCAATGATGTAGCCTAGCTCCGTAGCGCCCGTCTTAGCGGCGATCGGCTGCATGATATTTTTCATCTTGCCACCATAACTTAGATCTGTAGTGTATTGCGAAATCGCCATTGCGATCTCCTTACCGCTTAGATCTTTGATCTTACGAGACGCGCCGTAAGCTCGCTTCTGCCCGCTTTCACCGTGGCATGAAGCGCACTTCTCAGCAAAGATAGCTCCACCTCTTTCTTTTAAAAAATTTATATTTCGATTTACCTTGCCGCTATGGGTTTTACTGCCTGCGACCGGAGCGTTTTTGTAGATATTTACAGTTACGTTTTCATCTTTAGAATGCTTTTCGATCAGGGATTTTAGCTCTTTGGCAAACTCACCTTTGGCTTCGAATACATATGTATCGTCATTTGTGTTATCTGCAGCGTTTAGAGTAAAGGCAAAAAAACATGCTAAAAAAGAAATTTTAAAAATTTTCATAGAAAACCTTGATTTAGAATTTAAAAAGGGCGAAGCAAAAGCTTCGCCCTAATTTTACCCGTATAAGGTAAATAATTAGAAGCTGTATTTAGCCTCAAATCTGATGCGATCTTTTTTCTCATCAAGACCTGTGCCATAAGCATCATCAATTTTATAGTGAGAATACCAAGTTTTGAAGCTTAGCTTTTCATTATATTTATAAGAAATTCTACCTACTACCTCATATGCATTATCACCATCTGCTTTACCGTCTAGGTAATCAGCGCCGATTCTGATGCCAGTATCAGGGATGGTATAGCCTGCTACTACATACCAGTAGTGATTTTTACCACTGAAAGTTCTATAGTCTAGCAGCTCTTCACCTGGGCTAATAAAGGAGCCTTGGTCTTCAAAAGATACAAAAGAAAGTTTATCTTTATCATCAGGTTCGAATTTTAAATAACCTGCAGCTAAATCAACGCCAAAGAAACCAGCATTAGCCTCTGCTGCCCAGAAGTCTGCATCACTAGCGCCCGCATCTTTATAATCTCCGTCGAAATCAGAGAATGCGTATTGACCTTTTACGCCAAGATTGAAATCATCGGAAATATCAAAATTTAGAGCTAGCTCTGCAGCGAAAAGCTGTGCTACGTCCTCTAAAGCGTTATACCATAGTTGGAAAGATACAGGATCATATGAGCCCATAAATCCTATACCATATAGGTTATGATCGGTAGTTAATTTTCCACCTACTCGACCAATATCATTCATCCAAGCTCCATTTGAATCTATAGAGCTAATATCGCTATCATTCTCTAAAGAATCCATCCAAAAGCCGCTAATTGTCAAGCCCTCGATATCGGTACTAGTAATCTTAACACCATCTCCATACATATCGTCGGTAAAGAACGAACCTATGCCCTGGCGACCGACTGCAATAGTGGTACCGCCGATAGTGTATCCTAAATAAGCTTTAGCGATATCGAAATCAGAATCTTTGTCGCTTGGATTTTGTGTACCGTGATATTGGCTATTTGAAGAAGAAAGCGACTCGCCATTATCTCTATCTAAGAACCTAACGCCCACTACACCAAAGAAATTATCATCGATTTTAGCTTTGAAATCTACTTCGGATTTAAATTCCCAAACGCCCTTATTGCTATTTGTTTCATTTTTAAGGTGATCATGGGTATATCGCATACGAGCGTATCCGTTTAGATCCACGTCCTTGATAGCTTCCTCTAACGGAACAGCACTTGCACTCATAGCAAGAGCACCTACAGCGACTGCTGCCGCTAAACTAAGTTTAACTAGTTTCATTTTGAACTCCTTTAAAAGTTTGTAAGCGCAATAGTAGCACAAAAAGACAAATTATATGCTTAAAATAGGCTGAAAAATACTAAAATTTTACCAAATTGTTACCGAGTATTTACCGAAAATCCGAATTTAACGGGCATAAAAAAAGCGAGACCCACACAGGTCTCGCTCATTATTGAAAGGAGTTCTAATTTCGATGTGGGGATTATATCAGGCTGCGGTAAACAGACGGCAACACCTCTTTCATGCGGGAGAAATTTCATAAAATTTTACGATGTAAAAATTTATGTATAAAATTTCAAGACACGAAATTTGCAAAGCGTGGGTTTTAAAAATATCTACGCGACATCTTATCGGCGGAGAATATGGCACTTAGAACGAGCAGTGCGCGAAAAACTACGAGAAAGAAAATTTATAAGAATTTCGCAATCAAAATTCTAGCACCAGCTGTATTTCTATAATATAAAATTTACGGACAAAATGGCACTATGCAGCAAGGAATTTTAAGCGCGAAAGCAAGCGGATATAAAATGCGAGCCGAGCCATATAAGCAAGATGTGCAGCGCAGAATTTTGTGAAATATAAAATTCCACAACTTATAAAATATAAAATTTATGCAGGCAATCGCATAAAGAATCAGCGGACTTTAAGGTGCAAGCAAATCGCGCAAGTCCACTAGATTAAAAACAGAAGCCATTGCCTTCATAAGAGTAGAGAACGAAACAAAAAGCATTCATCGCAAATTAAAAGCAGGCTCGCTTACCTTCAAGGGCATAGCGGCTAAAAATCGCATAGGATTAAAAGTTGATATTTTCGCTCTCTGGTACAGCAATAGCGTCGTTTTTATGCATTTGTTTGGTCTCGATTTTACCGATATCATAAGCGCGCGGAGTAACGGAACCCGCTTTGCGCGAGATGATTCGCATATCGGTGATAGCGCCTGAAGCGGTACTTATGTAGGCAGTATCTCCCGCAGCCGCATAATATCTGCTTGCGCGAGCGGTGTATAGCTCGCCGCTGGATAGGTCTTTAAACGTATATACGTAAGCTGTGGAGCTTTGGCGAGTGTAGTTTACGATCTCGGATTTTAGCGAGCGTAAGTTGCCTGCAGGCGTCGGAGCGGTGCTTACGGCGCAGCCTGCGATGCCAAGAGCCAAAAGTGCGGAAAATATGAAATTTTTCATTCAGTATCCTTCATTTGTAAAATTTGAACTTTTAGAGTAGTAGGTTTGGGCTTAAAGTTTGCTTTTTTGAGGGGCGTCGAATTGGAATTTAAACGACGATGGATGCGCTTGCGTCGCTGGCATTTGTTTTTGAGGAGCGTCGAAGTGGAAATTTAAACAGATCTCTCTTAGCGTTAGGCGAAGCGAGAATGCGCTTTTGGCGATTTTTCTATATAAATGGAGCAAAATTTAGCGACAATCGCGAGCGAGACTTGGTAGTCGCGTCTAAATCAAACACGGCAGAACTTTAGCTTCTTTTACCCGGCTGGCTTGCATCAGCACTCTTTGCGGCGCTGACCGCGATATTTGCAAAAATCGGACTCGAAGGGATCAACTCTCACTTCGCGACTTTTATTCGCACGATCATCATTGCCCTATGTCTCGCCGCATTCCTACGCTACGCTAAAGCCTGGCAGCCGCTATCGAGCCTGAGCCCTCGCAACTGGGTATTTTTGATACTAAGTGGGCTGGCGACGGGTGCATCGTGGCTAGCGTATTTCAAAGCTCTACAAATCGGCAAAGCCTATCAAGTAGCACCGATCGATAAACTAAGCGTAGTGC